>NODE-7-length-84934-cov-5.66642_pt1 | contig 84934 bp, 81 predicted proteins | sample MGYA00139097_ERZ477577 | MGnify/ENA metagenome assembly ERZ477577
TGTTAACGGAATCATGGAAATGATTTATAATGCAGATGGAGAAAAATTCAAAATTGTATTTATTGATCAATTAAAGCCGAAAAAGAAAGGTTATAAGACGGTAGATCTTCCGGATGACATTTAGAATTGGAAATAATTTGAATCTAATCCTGCGACAATTCGCAGGATTTTTTTTGTCTAATTATAAGCTTCGAATCAGAATTATTAGTTTTAATCAAACCTTAATTTGATTATGGGTGTATTTAAGAACAAGGTCGTTTGGATAACCGGAGCTTCATCAGGGATTGGTCTAGCTTTAGTTAAGCAGTTAGATAATGAAGGAGCGAGAATAATTCTATCGTCAAGAAGTGAGGATAAGCTGAATAAATTAAATAGTGAATTAATCGGTCAGGATCACTTAGTTCTTCCGTTAGATCTAGAAAAATCATCGGATTTCGAGCAATTGGCCGCTAAAGTTTATTCAAAGTATGGGCGTATTGATTATTTGATTAACAATGGAGGAATGTCTCAACGTTCAGAGGTGCATTTAACCCCCTTAGAAGTGGACAGGAGAATAATGGAGGTAAATTACTTTGGACATATCGCCCTAACCAAATGCGTACTCCCATTCATGATTAGACAGAAAAGTGGTCATATCGTTGCGATCTCTAGTATTGCAGGGAAGTTTGGGTTCTATCTTCGTAGTGCGTATAGTGCTGCAAAACATGCTTTGCATGGTTTTTATGAGAGTTTAATGTTGGAGCAAGAAAAGAATGGTATAAAAGTTACTATCGCTTGTCCAGGAAAGATTAATACAAATATCTCAGTGAATGCCATAAATGGACACGGGGAAACCCATGGAGAAATGGACCATAATCAAGCAACTGGGATGTCTGCTGAACAATGTGCTCTTGAGTTATTGCTCGCCGTACAAAGAGGAAAATATGAGGTTCTTATAGGCAATAAAGAAATCAAAGCAGTTACACTCAAGCGTTTTTTTCCAAAACTATTTTGGAAGGTGATTAGAAGACAATCTCCAACCTAGTCTACAATAAATTAGTGGTGAATAACGTAGAAGTAACCAAGTTACTTTTACCAAGTGAATAATGGACGATTACCCATTAAATCATTAACATCACTTCGAACGGAAGTAATTATTCCGTCGTCATTAATGTTTGTAATCACCTTATCAATTAAATCAACAATAGTACTCATCTCATCGACACCAACTCCTCTTGATGTAATAGCAGGAGTTCCAATTCTAATACCTGAAGTGACAAATGGAGACTCTGTATCGAAAGGAACCATGTTTTTGTTAACTGTAATGTCTGCGCGTACCAGCGTGTTTTCAGCATCTTTCCCCGTAACTCCTTTTGAACGAAGATCAATTAACATTGAATGATTATCTGTACCGCCCGATATTATAGAGTAGCCACGCTTGACAAATTCATCAGCCATAGCTGCTGCATTCGATACTACTCTTTTTGTATAGGCTTTATATCCATCAGACAGTGCTTCGCCAAATGCTACAGCTTTTGCTGCGATAACGTGTTCAAGCGGTCCGCCTTGTGTTCCGGGGAAAACTGCTGCATCCAATAATGCTGCCATTGATTTTGGATTACCATTTTTCCATTTCAGCCCAAACGGATTGTCGAAGTTCTGTCCCATCATGATAACTCCGCCACGGGGTCCGCGTAAAGTCTTATGTGTTGTAGTCGTTATGATATGACAGTGTTTTAGAGGGTCACTCAGTAATCCTGTTGCAATCAATCCTGCTGGGTGTGAAATATCAGCGAGGATTAGTGCTCCAATTTGATCAGCGATAGATCGTATGCGAGCGTAGTCCCAATCTCGACTGTAAGCCGAAGCACCACAAATAATTAGCTTTGGCCGCTCCTTGAGGGCAACTGCCTCCATTTGATCGTAATCTACACGACCAGTTTCTTTATTTACACCATAAAAGTACGGTTCGTAAAGCTTTCCTGAAAAATTTACGGGAGAGCCATGTGTTAAATGCCCTCCATGAGAAAGATCAAATCCAAGAATTTTGTCTCCTGGATTTAAACATGCCAATAATACCGCAGCATTCGCTTGTGCTCCAGAATGTGGTTGAACATTTGCCCATTCCGCGCCAAATAGTTTACACAAGCGGTCAATTGCTAGATTTTCAATTTTGTCTACAACTTCACAACCGCCGTAGTAGCGTTTGCCAGGAAGGCCTTCTGCATATTTATTCGTGAGAACACTTCCCATCGCTTGCATAACCTGCTCGCTAACAAAGTTTTCTGATGCTATTAATTCTACACCATGTAGCTGACGATTTTTTTCAGCTTCTATTAGATTGAAAATTTCCGTATCTCTCATCGTTGGATTAATAATTTCGTTCATAAATACGTTTAAGACCTTCGCTTAAGGTAGTTTCGGGTTTGTATGATGTGAGTGTTAATAATTTTCTTGAACTACCAACACGTCTTTCTACTTCATAGTCATAACGTTTTTTTGGTGCTTCTATGAATAGAAGGTTAGAGGAAGATTTTGTGATTTCTTGAATCTGTTTTGCTACATCAATAATACACCATTCAGCCTCATTGGCAATATTTACAATGTGGCATCCTTTCATGTCCATTAAACGGACGCATGCCTCTATTGTATCATCTATGTATGTAAAATCACGTGTCTGTTTACCTGTGCCAAAAACTGTAATATCCTTCCCAGCAATCGCCTGTTCAAAGAAAAGTGGTATTACCATTCGTGTATCTTGATTCCAGCCGTAAACATTGAAGAAACGAAGGGAGATTACATCAATTCCTTTTTCTTCAGAATGTGAAGCTAAATATATTTCATTATATCTTTTCGCCATCGCATACGATGTTCTAGGATCAACTAAGACTTCTTCAGTAAGTGCATTTTCAATAGCAGAGTGTCCATAAATGCCACTTGTCGAAGCATACATGATTTTCTTGATATTGTTAATTTCTGCAGCTGTTACAACGTTTCTCGTTCCGATGACCTCAACATCCATTGTTTCAACAGGATTGTCTGCCACAATATCAACGCCTAATACTGCGGCGAAATGAAAAATTAGGTCGCAACCTTTAGAAGCTTCAACGACAGTGTTAAAATCACGAACGTCACCTTTAATAAAGTGAATTTTCGAAAATGTTTCTTTTTCAAGTTTATTACCACGTAACAAAGAATCTAATACAACAACCTGGTGACCGTCTTTTACTAGACGTTTTGCAAGGTTACTTCCAATGAATCCGGCTCCTCCTGTAATCAGTATCTTCATCCTTCGTTTAGTTTAATGTAAATATCACTATTATCTTTTAATTGGATAGGTGTGATTTGTCAAAATCAGGTTCTTTTTATGCAAGTGAGTGAATGTGTCAACCTTTCGTTTGAAAAGTGTACAATTCCCTTTGGCGATATTCTGTCTAACCTGACATGTCCAGCAGCATGAATTATTCCTCCTTTACCATCGAGAATACCAACGTGAGTGATTTTTCCGCCTCTATCAAAATAGGCTAAATCTCCAGCTTCTATATCATCAAATTCAACATCAGCCCCTATGAGTGCTTGTTCCGAAGCATCACGAGGTAAGTTAATTCCAAATAGTCGATATATAACCTGAGTAATTCCAGAGCAATCAATTCCAAAAGGAGATTTCCCGCCCCACAAATATGGTGTGTTTAAATAGTCTATGGCGTATTCAACGGGCGAATCGAAGTGTTCTTCACTATTGTCTAGAAATTCAAATTCATCCTTGCCTATATTGAACTTGTCTAAGCCTTCAGGAATAAATGAACCGCGACAAATACGCTGCTTTCCCCAAGGGGTATTTAGGTTACGCTCTCTATCACTAAGATAACCGAGACCTTCGGTCCATCGTCGAACTTCCTTGTCAGAGAGTTTTTGAAAATGTTTGAAATCAATATAACCTTCATAAGCATCCGAAAGTGCAATCACCTTTGCCCAAGGTTCATTTACTTCCAAAACTGTTATGATTTCTCCAAAAAGAAGTTGAGTTACTATTTCAGATTGGTCCCTTGCATCCTGACGAACAGGTGAAATACTCACCTTACAATAGGCCTGAAATTCTGTCATTATTTTTTAGGGAAGTTTGGGCTGTTCTTCAAATTGAGAATTTGTTGTACGTGCCGTTGATTATGATATGTGACAAATAGCAATGCATCGCCAAGCCGCAATCTTACAATTTTCGAAATGGAAATTGGAATTTTTACTCGACGAACATTAACCGACTCTGCTTTTTCAATTATGTTGAGTAGTTCAGACTGTTGTTCAATGAATGTAGTCAACTCATTTCCTCTCATTAATCCTCGGTCGAGAATTGGATTATACCCTTTCTGAGCTTTAAATTTTCGTTTAATATTTTTTGCGTTACCCAATTTCATTGATTTCCAAGCAGATCTGCCAAGAGGAGAACTTAAAAAAGCTTCTTTTGTTGAGGTAAACCTTGTGTTTTCAATTCTTTTTAAGAAAGTTGGGTGGTAATAACGACCGTACTCGTTCAAATGAGCTAAAACTTGAGCTACACTCCAAACACCAGGGTTTGGGATCCAGTTTAATTGCTTCTCAGTCATTTTCCCAACAGACTTATTGATTACCTCAATGTTCTCTTGAGTAATGGTGCGTACAATTTGAATTAATTCTTTCGTCGTCATTTTGATTGAAAACTGGGCGCAATCGAACCTTAGTTAACACATCAAAAATAACTAAATCTCTCCATATTCAAGCTGATTTATCAGGAAAGATTCGGATAACTTTAGTTACTTTCGTAACCAATAGAATTAAACGTATGTATGAGTTCTGATCGTCCTTTAATATTGGTAACAAATGATGATGGTATTTCAGCCAAAGGGATCCGCTCTTTGGCAAAAGAAATAGGAGTGTATGGTGAGGTCGTAGTTATTGCTCCAGACTCTCCTCAGTCAGGGATGGGGCATGCAATAACAATTAATCACCCTTTGCGATTAGAGTCATCGGATTTATTCGATAATTATGATGCCTACGCTTGTTCTGGGACTCCTGTGGACTGTGTTAAACTTGGGATTTATGAAGTTTTACATAGAAAACCAGATTTGATTGTTTCAGGAATCAATCATGGCGCTAATACTTCAACAAACGTATTGTATTCCGGCACTATGTCGGCAGCAGTTGAAGGGGCAATGGAGGGGATACCTTCGATTGGTTTTTCTCTTTGTAGTTTTGATAGTAATGCGAATTTTAATGTGGCACAAAAGGTTGTGAAAAGCGTTGTGGAAAAGGTTCTTGAAAATGGATTGCAAAAAGGCACATGTTTAAATGTGAATGTACCAGACGTTTCGGAATCGGAATTTATGGGAATAAAGATTTGTAAGCAAGCTCATGCTTTTTGGGAAGATCGCTTTGATAAAAGGCTAGACCAGTTTGGTAAACCATATTATTGGCTTACTGGTGATTTTTACGATCAAGATAAATCAGATGATACCGATTTGTATTGGATTGATAAGGGATACGCAAGTATTGTTCCTACTCAATTTGATATGACTGCGTATGCTGCAATAAGGAATTTGGAAAACTGGGAATTATGAATTTACGAAAATGGTCGTTAGAACATACTAAGGGAGCGATATTAGGTTTTATTACGCCTCTTTTGTTTATTCCAATTGTTTTAATATTGCTGATGTGGGTTCAGGATTATTACTTCGAGCAGCTTTGGAGTAAATTTACACATGTAATACCTTATAGAATTCGAATAGTTACGATATCAATTATCGCAAATCTAGCTTGGTTCTATTTTTTCCTGAATCGTGAGCGCTATAATATCGCAATGGGTGTAATTATTGGCTCATTGGTGTATGCACCCTATATAATTTATGTCAAGTTCTTCTAAGATGAGCTCTCAAAAATTATATGTTATAGCTGGAGAAGCATCTGGAGATCTCCACGCAAGCAATTTGATGGAGGCGATTCTGGAGGAAGATGCTACAGTTGATTTCCGCTTTTGGGGAGGGGATCGAATGCAGTTGATTCAAAAAGAAGGATTAGTTAAGCATATTCGCGATTTAGCCTTTATGGGTTTTGCAGAAGTACTAGCAAATATTCGGACCATATTTAAAAACATTTCTTTTTGTAAAGAAGATATATTGGCTTATCAACCAGATGCTTTGATTCTTGTTGATTATCCTGGTTTCAATCTTAGGATAGCTGAATGGGCAAAGAGCAAGGGGATTAAAGTTTACTATTATATCTCACCTCAGGTTTGGGCATGGAAGCAATCGCGCGTGCATAAGATCAAAAAGACAGTTGATAAAATGTATGTAATTCTTCCGTTCGAAAAGGCATTTTATCAGCAGTTTGGATATGATGTTGAATATGTTGGACATCCTTTGCTTGATGAGATTATCCGTTACCATGAGAAAGAAGAGGATCTGGATTTTCGTGTTCGAAATGGTTTAGATAGTCGTCCAATAATTGCTTTGCTTCCAGGCAGCAGGCAGCAGGAAGTGTCTAGGAAACTGCCAATTATGATTGAGTCGGTGAAAGGGATTGAAAGCCATCAAATAGTAATAGCAGGTGCTCCAAGTCTAACTGAAGAGTTCTATACCTCAATAGATAGTTCTGCAAACATTGTTTTCAACGAGACCTATACTTTGCTATCAAATACTCATACAGCGGTGGTCACCTCTGGAACGGCCACATTGGAGACGGCCTTGTTTAAAGTGCCGGAAGTCGTTTGTTATAAGGGATCTCAATTATCCTATATGATCGCTAAGCGCCTAATAAAAGTGAAATATATTTCTCTTGTTAATCTCATTATGGATCGCGAGGTCGTAAAAGAACTGATTCAAAAAGAATGTAATCCAAAGGAGATCAGGGCAGAATTAGACAGGTTGTTAAACGAATCAGATTATAGATCGAAGCTCATTGACGATTACGATAAGTTGGCTGTAATACTAGGAGGAGGAGGTGCGAGTAAAAAAATTGCACAATCCTTGTTGAAAACTATTCGATAGCCTAATTAACAGGGTTGAAACGAATTGTATTTTTGACTGAATGAAATTTTTCATTAGCATATTTTTTTTGATAAGCACACTCTATGTTACAGGGCAGGAGATGCGAATTGGACTTATGCGAAGTTTGAAAATTAGAGCAATAACACTTGAGGCATTTGAGGGAACTTATTCTATTTATGGAGATTCAACATTTATAGGTAAGTTAGAGTCTGCAACGTTTTATCTTCATCCACAAGGGGTGAAATTTAAAAGCGGTGAGGTCGATCATGTTTTTGGAAAAGTCCTAATTATTCAGGAAAATGCTAATTCCGCTATCAAGGTAAAATCTATTACTCCATCTTCAAAAACACATTATTATCGAGATAACATTGAGTTAAGTCTACAGGCTGGAAATCGGCTAAATCTTGTTAATCTCGTAGATATGAATAATTACTTATCGGGAGTAATTGAGTCTGAGGGAGGAGGTGGAAGGCATATTGAGTATTATAAAGTCCAGGCACTCATGAGTAGAACATACGCCCTTAAGAATGATGGGCGACACAAAAAAGATGGATTTGCTCTATGTGATGGTGTTCATTGTCAGGCTTATCACAATATGTTAAGGCATACGCCTAAGATTCAATTGGCAGTAAAAGAAACTTCTGGAGAGGTATTGGTTGACAGATCGAACTCTTTGGTGACATCTTATTTTGCTGCAAATTGTGGAGGGCAGACTTGTGATGCCGCATATGTTTGGAATACATCAGTTCCTTATTTAGAGTCATTTCGAGATACTTTCTGTATTAATACTCACCAAGCAACATGGGAGAAGTCTATTGGTAAATATGCTTGGAAACGTTTTTTAGAAGATGAGTACGGTGTAACGGAAGCTAGATATGGTTATCTGTTGTACAATTTTAATCAATCACACCGAAAAGCATTTTACATTCATCCTTCACTTGGTGTTCCTCTACGTGACTTGCGTAAGAAGTTTAAATTGAAGTCTACATTTTTCTCTACACGCTTAGTTGGTGAGAATGTGGTCGTAAGTGGAAGAGGTTTTGGGCATGGTGTAGGGTTGTGTCAAGAAGGTGCAATGAACATGGCTGCGGAAGGTTATTCGTACATACAGATTGCTCATTTTTATTTTAGCAATATTCGGGTCATGGATTATTATCGCACTCAGTTTTTTAATCAGCCTGAAGATTCGATTGGGATGTAATAAACTAAAAAGACCGAGTAATTCTTCGGTCCTCATTATTTCTATTTTTGGCTAGTGCTTAAGTTGATTATCTGTTACATTATTCGTAGAAAATAACGAACACATCTTCATTGTCTTTTTTGAAGAATTTTTTCTCTCTCGCAAATCGTTCTACTTCGGGCTGATATTTAAGTTTTTGTAATGTTTCTGAAGTTTCACTTAACATTCCCTGATATTCTGCTTTTCTCTCTTCCAGTTTGTCCAGTTTTCTTTGTTGAGAAATGATCGTAAATATGTCGTTCTCATCTAAGAAGAGTGTATATACAAAAAAAACCGTACCAACTAGGATGAACTTATTCTTAAGATATGGTAACATTTTCTTCATAGCAATAAAAGTAGCACAATTGAGTGGAGTTCTATTCTTCGCGCGATCTAGTTATTCAATGGAGAGTGTTAATATTCATGTTCAGGTCAAAAAAAACTCTTTGGAAATTCCAAAGAGTTTTTTTTGAAGTCTTAAATGTATTATTTCGTTTTCTTTGGACTGTTAACAATATTGTCATATCGCTCTTGCCAATCTTTGTCATTCTCAAACCACTGAGCGGCCTTGTTTAATAAATCTTTCGCCTGACTTTCTTGGCGGCTTGATTTTAATGCGTGGGCAGAATGTAGTAAACCTAGTTTTAACATTGTTTTGTCCGCTTTACTCCATCCGTCCAAAGAGGAAGTGGCTTCAAGTAGTTTATTTCCTTCTTGCCAAAATGTTCGTGCTGATGGTTTGTCTTGGTCCTGATACTTACAAGCTCCCATCATGAATTTTGCCCCAACATCATTTACAGTGATAGATTTGTATTTAATTACCCAACCATAAGCTTTTCTGTAATTCCCTGAAGACACTTCATTGTCAATCAATTCTACGAGACTCCCTTGGAATTTATCCCAGAACTCACGATTTTCTGCAAAAGTTGCTCCCTCATTATATTTGATATCATAACTAAGGCCTTTTTTGAGGTATTTGATAGCATCCTTATATGAATTCTTAAATTTTTCATCTGTTGATCCAGAAAGAGATATCTTGTACAATCCTTTTGACAGCCAGATGTATGGAAGGATATCCTTCTTAGTCTTGTCTTTTTCAGTATATCCAGAAGCAATTTTAGCAAGTTTTTCATAATTCGCATCAGCATATAAGACCTTTAAATCATCATACTTAGGAGGTTGTGCATACGAAAGTGTAGCTGTGAAAACGATACAGAAAATAGCAATTAAATTTTTCATTTTGTTCTTTTTTTTCGAGTTGAAATTCAAATACTATGCCGAAACACAATTTTGTTCAAAGTTATCATTTTTTGAATTATACTTAATCATCATAGCTTTTTATGAGTAGTTCAAGTATTTCTTGTGCTGCACTAGATATTTTTGTTCCAGGCCCATAAATACCAAAAACACCAGCGTCATACAGGTAGTCGTAGTCTTGTTGCGGGATTACACCACCGGCAATAACCATTATATCTTCTCTTCCTTGTTTTTTTAATTCTTCAATTACCTGAGGAACAAGTGTTTTGTGTCCAGCTGCTAAAGATGATACACCTAGAATATGAACATCATTTTCTATAGCTTGCTTAGCTGCTTCTTTAGGCGTTTGAAAGAGTGGGCCAATATCAACGTCAAATCCGATGTCGGCAAATGAAGTTGCGATTACTTTTGCACCTCTGTCGTGTCCGTCTTGTCCCATCTTTGCAACCATGATTCGAGGTCTTCGTCCTTCTAATTTACTGAACTTGTCCGCAAGTTCTTTTGCTTTCGTAAAATCTTTGTCTCCCATTGATTCAGATGAATATACACCATTAATTGATCGGATTGTGGCTTGGTAGCGACCGAATTCTTTTTCTAATGCCATTGATATCTCGCCTAGAGAAGCACGTTCTCTGGCACAACGAACGGCGATCTCAAGAAGATTTCCATCTCCGGTTTTAGCTGCATTAGTAAGTTCAGTTAAAACTACTTCAACTTTTTTAGAATCTCTGTTAGCTTTTAACTCAGCTAATCGATTAAGCTGGGAGTCTCTTACTTTTGTGTTGTCTACCTCAAGAATATCTATCTCTTGATGTTCATCAACTTGATAACGGTTTACTCCAACAATTATGTCTTTATTGGAATCAATCCTCGCCTGTTTTCGAGCGGCAGCCTCTTCAATTCTCATTTTAGGTAGCCCAGTTTCAATTGCTTTAGCCATACCTCCTAGTTCTTCAACTTCAGAGATCAATTCCCAAGCTTTTTCTACGAGTTCTTCTGTTAGCTTTTCGACGTAATAACTACCTCCAAGCGGATCTACGTGTTTTGTGATTCCTGTTTCTTCTTGTAAATAAATCTGTGTGTTTCTAGCAATTCGAGCAGAGAAATCTGTGGGCAGAGCTATTGCTTCGTCAAGTGCATTTGTGTGTAAAGATTGAGTTCCTCCGAGGGTAGCAGCCAGGGCTTCAATACAAGTTCTTGCGACGTTATTGAAAGGATCTTGTTCTGTCAAGCTCCAGCCTGAAGTTTGGCAGTGAGTGCGCAATGCGAGTGATTTAGCGTTTTCAGGTTTAAACTGTTTCACGAGTTTAGCCCAAAGGATTCGACCAGCTCTCATTTTTGCCACTTCTGTAAAGTGATTCATTCCAATTGCCCAAAAGAAACTCAAGCGTGGCGCAAAATCATCTATCCTCATCCCTGCATTAATTCCAGCTCGTAAATATTCAAGACCATCTGCCAGGGTGTAGGCGAGCTCAATCGCTGCCGTAGCACCCGCTTCTTGCATATGATATCCAGATATAGATATTGAGTTGAAACGAGGCATCTTTTGTGCCGTATACTCAAATATGTCTGAAATGATGCGCATCGAAGGTGAGGGCGGGTAGATGTATGTATTACGGACCATGAACTCTTTTAGGATATCATTTTGTATAGTACCTGCTAGTTCTTTCTGATCAACACCTTGTTCTTCAGCTGCTACAATATAAAAGGCCATAATCGGCAGAACAGCTCCATTCATAGTCATAGAAACTGACATTTTATCGAGTGGAATTTTGTCGAATAGAATCTTCATGTCCATAATAGAGTCTATCGCAACACCAGCTTTCCCAACATCGCCAACTACACGCTCGTGATCTGAGTCGTAGCCTCGATGCGTAGCTAAATCAAAAGCTACAGATAACCCTTTTTGTCCAGCAGCTAGATTTCTTCTGTAAAAAGCATTCGATTCTTCAGCCGTGGAGAATCCGGCATATTGACGAATAGTCCACGGTCTAATTGCGTACATTGAGCTATATGGTCCGCGGAGAAAAGGCGCTATACCAGAAACGAATCCAATTTGTTCAGAATTCGAAATGTCCTCTGATGAATAGAAGTTCTTTAACTCAATACCCTCTGCAGTTGTATAAGTTGTACTTTTCTCTTGTTTATGTTTTTCAACAGGTGTGTCGTACGAAACTTTACTAAAATCTACTCTGTTCATTCCGTTGCTGTTTTATATTCGTTTTCCAAGATCAATTGAGTCATGCCTAAATATTGTAAGGCTTCATTCCATTGATTATTAAAAGATTCTGTGTTAGGGTATTTATTGATACCAATTCCAACAGTTTCTCCTAGTTTATATTTTTCTATTCGTAGAGTTCTTTTTTCATTGACGGACTGTCGGATATAGTCTAGTGCAGTTGTTTTGAATGTGCCACCAAGGGAATCGAGTTCCTGAAACAATTTCCATGATTTTTTCCCGATTATATCTGTAAGTTTTTCTATTGAATAACTTCCACCAAGAGGGTCATTTACCTTATCTATATAGGACTCTTCTTTTAAGATGGATGAGATGTTTAAAGCCAAGCGTTCTGCAAGGCTCGATGCACCGTTGAGTGAAATCGAGTCGTATGGTAATGTGACAACTCCGTTTACTCCTCCATTTGCCGCTGACATAACTTCTGTGGTTTGTCTTAAAAGGTTGGTATAAGGATCCTTTAACGACTTATTCATATGTCCCGAAATAGCCGTTATGTTGCAGTTATAAGAGCATTTATGAGCAGGCTGATACGAATGAATGATTTTTGACCATAGCATTTTTAATGATCGAATTTTTGCTATTTCATAGAAGTAGTTACTACCGATTCCAATTTTAAAAGTAATGCATGCTGCTGCTTCGTCAATGGTGAAGCCTTGCTTCATAAGTTTAACCAAATACTCATGGCCCGTACTTAAACAAAAAGCGTTTTCTTGCCAGGTAGTTGCTCCAGTTTGTTGAATTTTGAATCCATTAATACTGCAAAAAGCTTGTTGCTTTGTTTTGAATGACTCTGCTATTAAGTTGAATTGATGCTCATCCCAAAATTCTTCAAGGAAATCAAGGTTGTATTGAATGTTATTTAGATTGTTTGGTACAATTGCTTGAATGCGATCAAATTCAGCTTTGGATTTTACGACAAACTGCACTTCAACATATTCTAACTTTATGTTTTCTAGGACAGATGTCCAGTTTGTTTCTTTTCCTACAGATTTGAACACTAGAAGGTCTGCTCCTGAATTTAATGCTTCTAATGCCTTTTTATTGGCATTTTTTTCATTTTGGATAGTCACCAAGCATCCATTTTTCCATTGGTTGTCAGGAGTGTTCATTCCACGTAAAAAGGGGAAATTTCCTGGAACAGAGTTAGTATGCAGTGCATCTTCTAAATGCTGATACGTCGAGAGGTTTATTTCCTCAATGACATCGTTAATTTCCAGTAAAGATGGATTCTTTCCTTTTAAGTCATCCATCAATTTAGCCTGCCAATCTGCCTTGGTTATTTTGTTAAATGCGCTAAAAAAATCACTCATTTTATTATTAATTCAAATCAGTACTTGTATTGGGTAGTTTCTTCTTGATATAAAGATAGACAATAGTGGAAACCATAACAGTAATTACTGGAGAAATTGGAATTCCTACCATCGGAATTGTGTAAATACCTACGAATATTGATCCTGTCAGAAGCATAGTTAAAGGGTAAGAAAACGCAAAGCTGATTGTTTCAAAAATTTTCATCGAGTATCGTTCAAAAGCAAAATCGTAGAAAGCAAAACCAAAGAAGAAAGCAGATATAATGAAATAAATTATGGGGTCTAATATGTCAAGGCCGAGGAGATATGAGATGATCCACCAAGCCATTAGGCAGGCTATTTCCATTAGTAATGCTATTGAAACAACAAAAATCATTCGGATAAAATCGTTGATGAATCGGATGAAATCAGCCTTAAATGTTTGTCCCGTTAGCTTACTATCTAGTCGCTCTCCAAGGAGGGTGTTGAAAGGGGATAGTAAAGTTAGGACAATAAATATATAGACTTGTTCAGTGATAAAGCTAAGTACCGAAAAAATCATGGATACACCTGAATTTACCCATCCGAAAATCCAATCGATCCATGAATAATCACTACTCAATTCAGATGCAGCTTGAAGTGAAGATAAGTAGTAGTCAAAAATCAAGAAGACGGCAGTAATCACAATGCCAGGAATGAAAAATAAAAGAAAATTTCCTTTTATTAGTTCGGAAAAAGTAGCAGTGATTCCTTTTATGTGATATGAAATGGTTTTCATGTCTTGTGCTGAAATACAAAGTTAATCAATCGGATATAGTGAATAGCTTTAATAAGAAATAAATTGCTGCGTAAGCAACCATTGATGTGGCAATTAATTGAGTTACTGATGTGAATCCATTTTTCCTTCTGTAAAGCCATGCTATTGATCCTATAATCAATGCAGGGATAATGGGGTACAGTAGTAGGTATGACATTAGACCCCGAATTGTTGCAAATGATGCGTGAAGTGCTTTGAGTGTAGTCTGAGCCACTGCTCGTAGTTCAGTCTGCCAAAATTAGGATGGAGTGTTCTTCTGTTCTTGTCCTCATTGAAATAATTTTCAAAAAGAATCCAAGCCTCTTTGAATTCTTCAATTGCCGAGTTCAAACTCTTATTACGCAACGTCATTTCTGGCGTTGCGAATTCGACATTAAAGTTTTTCGGCATAGGGTGCTCTGAGAATAAGAAGTCTTGAGCCTTTTGTACTTTGTCTTCAGGGATGGTTAATGTGTACTTGTGATCGTTAACTGAGAGATGTAGAGAATCAGAAAGGTGTTCAATCATTCTTTGTATAGACATTCTCCCCCATAGGGCAACCTTATTTTTGTCGAGTTGGCTAAGGTGTTTGATAAACACAGGAAGTGTAGGGTCAATAAATTGCATAGAATTGTTTTATCCTACTACAATATTAAGACTTTTAGGTACAACACTAACATTCAATTCGTCTAGAACTTCAAATGGTTCACCGTCGTAATGTGCGATTTTCTTCGAAAGTTTTATTTTGGCTTTTTTGAAATGAGTAATTTCAGTGAAGCGCGAATTATCACTTCGTTTTCTAAAGAATCTATATATGATCGATGGCGCTGACCAAATCGAAAACGGCTTCAAGATACAGAGCTCAAGCTTGCCATCAGTGACATCTGATTTAGGTGAGATCGTAAATCCGTTTCCAAATTGAGATGCGTTGGCAACTGTGCATAGGACAACCGGGAGGGTCTTGACTTTTCCGTCTAAATCTATCGAAACGTTAATTGGGTTGTACTTAAAAAATTCACGAATAATGAGTCCAAGATAACCTCGGAATCCACGTTTATGATGAGTGTCAAACTTCTTAGCAATAACAGCGTCAAACCCGTATCCGCCAACACCAAGGAAAGACTTGTCATTCACTAGGACTGTATCCATTTTGATAGATTCGTCCTTATTAATACACTCAATTGCATCTTCAACATTGAGCGGGATGTTCAAGTGGCGAGCAAGACCATTGCCCGATCCGATAGGTAAAATAGCAAGTTTAGTGTTGGTGCCAATTAAGGCTGTTCCGACTTCATGAACTGACCCATCTCCGCCAACAGCGCAAACAACATCGTAACCCTCTTCTGTAGATTGCTTTGCAATAATTTTTGCGTGCTTTCGGTATTCAGTAATGGAAATATCATAATCAAACAGATCCAAATCAAGATACTCTTCAATTAATCTTGGGATATCATTCTTAACTCTGATTCCAGAGATAGGATTGATGATGAAGCGAATTTTCTTTTTCATTGCACTCTCGTTTGGTTCGTTATCAGATCCCTGTTGTATCTCTGAATGATAGCCCTAAGCCTTTTTTCATTCTGTTCAACTTCTTTCTTGTGGAAAGAAATTGAATCATTCTGAGAGGTATTCTGAAGAGTGAAATCATACAAATTTCGTGCCTTTCCTTCAGTAAAGGTCGTCATGAAAGTGTTTCGGAAGTAGTAATACGTCCCTTCAAGGTAGGTAATAGCCTCTCTTTCAGTTTCTTGATAGAAGGAGTTGCCGTACGAATAATATTTTGTTTTTATGTTTAAGAGGTCTAGTAAAGTTGGTAAAATATCCAATTGTTGGAATATTCGATTACTTTTTTGAGGTTGGATAGCGCCTCCTGGATGATAGAACATTATTGGAATTCGGTACATATGACTACGCAAACTGTACAATGGAGTAGCAGAGGCAGGGGTGTGGTCGGCTAAAATCACAAATACTGTGTTCTCATACCAAGGTTGTTTTTTTGCTTCCTCAAAGAATAGTCTCAATGCGTGGTCGCCATAGTTAATTGATGCGCAAATTTTTTGAGGTCCGCGCATTACCTTGTCCTGCATGTGATCTGGTATAAAGTATGGGTGGTGTGAGGATAGAGTGAATAAAGTGCCGAAGAATGGCTCTTTCAAATCACTAGCTTTGCGTGCGGTCCATGGATTAAAATACTCATCCAAGATCCCCCAAGTCATATCAGAATGCTTCTCATTGTTGTATTCGTGTCTTCCGAAATAATGGTCAAATCCACATATCGCAGAAAAACCATCAAAACTCATAGATCCGTTGGTTGCTCCGTGAAAAAATGCAGATTCATAACCATATTCTCCCAGTATTTTTGGTAATGAGTTTATTTCGTTGTTCCCATAAGGAGAAGAAATGTAAGGATTGTCCATTAAAGTTGGTAGGGATGCTATTACGGCAGGTACTGCCTCAATGGATTTTTTTCCATTCGCAAAAGCGTATTTAAATGAAAGTGACTCATTCATAAGTGAATCTAGGAATGGCGTATATCCGTTTCCATTCTGATAAGCTCCGATAAATTCAGTACCAAAACTTTCCAGCATGATAATCATAACGTTGGTGCCATCAGGTAGGATGTTTTGTGGGTTAGTACTCTGGATAGGGTTGAAGTAACTATTGCATTCAGATTCGCTGGAATAATAGGTCTTTATTTCGAGGCCTTTTTGATCAACTGTTTTAATCATTGTAAATGGCGTGGTCAAAATGAAAGCTGTATTCTCAGGGAGGCTGTACATGGATGCTTGAATAATTCCCGTTGGAATTAAGCTAAATCCTCCTCTACCTACAATGAAAAGCAATGGTGTGAATATGAAAAACGATAAAAGCATTGCCTTCAGTGAAGGTTTTGTTTTTGGTGTAATAGACCTTATTCTTCTGTCAGTTTTCCGGTATAAGAATTCGCTTAATACAATGAGGGCTATGAGAAAAAGAAGTAAAAACCAAAAATCTTTAAGGAAGGTTGTGAGTAGCTGATTAATATCATTTCCTGTTCCGACCATAGAGAATAAATCGAAGGTGGAGCGCTTGCTCGTGTATTTAAAGTATTCAACATCTAATAGGTTCAGTGCGATTAGTAAGGTGTTTGTTAAATGGAATAAAACTTTAAAGAATATTCGGTGTGCTCTGTAATTGTGAATTCTTAGCGGGATAAGGAAAAGAATGTAATAGGGTAAAAAGAAAAGCCCGACGGTTATCATGTCAAACCAAATTGCTGTAAGGAAATCAACGAATGATAAATTTTGAAAAGCACCCCAATTGAATATGAGAAAAATAATTCGTGTTATGTATAGCATTAGAACTGCAATCCCAAGTCTTTTAAGTAAAACGGATACGTGTATTGGTAGAAGAGCTAGAAATTTTTTCATTATTTCAAATGTAAAAATTATAGTGGGAAATAAATTAACTTTGTTTGATTGAATTAATTGCAATTTTGACTTGATAGACGTGTAGATAGGCGAAAACATTTAATTGTCTGAAAGAAATGATAAGGGACAAAATTGCTATTTTGATCCTAGTAAAAACAGATTAGAATTGAGGGGGATTTAAATATGGAAGAATTAAAAAATAAAATTGTGAGAGTTTTTTCGATGGTTCTCATGTTTGTCTTTACCAATTTTGCATTTGCTCAAGTTGAAATTTCCAAGGAGACTACAAAGGAGAAGAAAGCAAAGGAGAAAAAGAAAAAAGCGGAAAGAGAAAAGGATAACTCGACTTCCGTTTTTGCTATTGCAAATTGGTCATATACATCGCGAAAGCTCATTGAAAACGACGGGTTGTACGGTAAGCCTTTAGGTGAAAGAGAATTTGAGAAAAGTTCTAATGCCTGGTCATATGAGTTGGGAATTAGAAACAAGATTCATCCAAATATTTCTTGGGAAGGGGGGATCGCTTTTACGCAGAATGCGGAGAAGTATTCGTTTGAAGAGGTTGATACCTCGTACAATTATCGAACTAAGTACATGTACATAGCAATGCCTTTGAAGCTTTATTACACGTATGGCGAGTCATTTAAGCTCATTGCTGGTGGGGGCATAGTTCCTCAAATGTTTGTTGGGTATCGCCAGAATGTGGAGTATACAACAGCGGAAAATGAAACAATTACTGAGGAGTTGAAGACTAAGGTCGGGTATGCTCCAAATTCATTTGTTTTAAGTGCCGTAGTGAACTTAGGAGCTCAAGTGAATTTAGGGGGGCACTGGTCACTTTTAATTATTCCTGAATATAAGGTACAGCTAACTTCTAGTTATTCTAAGCAAGATAGATACAAGCATTACGGTAGGTCTTTAGGAGTTAATTTCGGATTAATAGTGGATTTGTAGAATGAAAATTAAGGAAATAACAGATTATTTAGAAGGACTTGCTCCTTTATCCAGTCAAGAGTCATATGACAATTGTGGGTTAATTATAGGGGGTGCTGATAAAGAGGTTAATGGGGTTTTGGTGAGTCTAGATTGTATTGAGTCAACTGTTGAAGAGGCAATTCGGTTAGGCGTCAACATGATTGTTGCACATCACCCTATTGTTTTTAGTGGGCTTAAGAAAATTAACGGAAAAAACTATATAGAGCGTACAATCCTTAAGGCAATAAAAAACGATGTGGCTATCTACGCTATACACACCAATTTTGATAATTACAATTATGGGGTGAATGACGAAATAGGTCAGCGATTGAAATTAAAGGACTTAAGGGTTCTTGCTCCAAAGAAGGGCGTGTTAACAAAGTTGGCGTGTTTTGTTCCAATCGATAGTGTTGATCATGTTTCAGATGCAATGTTTAATGCAGGGGCCGGATCAATTGGAGATTATGCTGAATGTAGTTTCCGGTCTACAGGGACAGGAACATTTATGCCGATGAATGGTGCGAATCCAGTTGTTGGTGAATTAGGTAAACGTCAATCTGAGAGCGAATTCCGACTGGAAGTTCTTGTTTCAAATCATCTTTTGGAACAGGTTGTGATGGCGATGAAAAACGCTCATCCTTACGAGGAGGTAGCGTATGAAATGTTTGCTATTTTGAATGAGAATCAAACGGAAGGGGCTGGAATGATTGGTGAGTTAGAAAATCCTGTTGATGAGTTAGAATTCCTGGAATTTGTCAAGACTACTTTTGATTGTGGAGTGATCCGGCATACTAATTTGTTGGGTAGGAAAATAGAGCGTGTCGCATTCTGTGGTGGAGCCGGCAGCTTTCTATTAAATCAAGCAAAAAGAGCCGATGCGGATATTTTTATTACTGGAGATTTTAAATACCACGAATTTTTTGACTCTGAAAATCAAATTGTTATAGCGGATATTGGTCATTTTGAAAGCGAACAATTCACTTCAGACAAATTGGCTGCTATATTGACGAAAAAATTCCCTAAATTTGCCGTTCATTTAACGAAGATAAATACAAACCCAATAAATTATTTTTAGCATGGCAAAGACTGCAACTAAAAAAGACGAAACCGTAGCTGACAAGCTAGATAGTCTTTATAGTCTTCAATTAATTGATTCGGAGATAGATAGGATTAGAACAGTAAGAGGTGAATTGCCTCTAGAGGTGCAGGATTTGGAAGATGAAGTGGAAGGTTTGGGATTGCGTATTGAGAAAATGCAGGAAGAGCTGAAAACTTTAGAGACTGATATTTCAGATCGAAAGAATGCAAATAAAGATGCTGAGGCTGCAATTGCTAAGTATAAAGAACAACAGAATAACGTAAGAAATAATCGTGAATTTGAATCTATTTCTAAGGAGATCGAATTTCAAGAGCTTGAAATCAAGTTGAATGAGAAGAGGTCTAAAGAAGGTAAGGCGAAGATCGCGAACAAAAAAGAGGTGCTTGACGAAGTGATAGAGCGCTGTAATTTTAGAACAGAGGACTTAAAGACAAAGAAGGCGGAGCTTGATGAGATTATAGCTGAAACACAGGCACAGGAAGAAAAGTTAATGAAGAAGTCTGCTTCTGCATTAAAGAAGATGGATGCAAGACTTGCAGTAGCTTATTCTCGATTGAGAACTAGTGCGAAGAATGGACTTGCAGTTGTTCGTGTTGAAAGAGACTCTTGTGGAGGTTGTTTTAATAAGATTCCACCGCAAAGACAGTTAGATATTCAGGCTAAGAAGAAAGTGATTGTTTGTGAACACTGTGGTCGAGTATTGGTTCCTAATCCTGATGAAGACGGAGAATAGGTTAATCATAATAAGAAATGTTAAAGCCGCCTTGAGTATCAGGGCGGTTTTTGTTTGTATTTTTATCTCATGAAGTTCTCGGATTATAATATCTCGAAAGAAATTAAAGCACAGTTGGATGCTTTAGGGTTTAATAAGCCAACTGACATCCAGTTCAAGGCGATTCGTCATATATTGAATGGAGAAGATGTGATGGCTATCGCTCAGACCGGTACTGGAAAGACGGCAGCTTTTGCTATTCCAACGCTTGATTTAATTCAAAAGAGTAAAGGCAAGTATTCAAAAAGTGGAGTGCAGTGCCTCGTCTTGGTACCGACTCGGGAATTAGCCAAGCAAATTGCTACGGTATATCGTGAAATTGGAAAGAGGACAGGGGTTAAAATATTTGGCCTTTTTGGCGGTGTTGAGCAGGACCTTCAGATCAACACGCTAAATAATGGAGTAGATGTTTTGGTTTCTACGCCTGGACGAATGTTTGATTTGATTTCACAAGGAGCTCTCGACTTATCTCAAACGAGATTTCTTATTCTTGACGAAGCAGACCTTATGTTGGATATGGGGTTTGCTAAAGATATTAAAGATGTATTGCGTTTTTTGCCGAATAAAAGACAGACATTATTTTTTTCGGCTACGATTTCAAAAAAAATTAAGTCTCTAGCTTACGATGTTGTTCGAAATGCAATACGTATCCAAATATCACCTAAGAATCCAGTGGCAAAGAATATTGATCATGCATTGATGTTCGTGGATATGGATGATAAGCGATTCTTTTTAGAAAATGTAATCAAAGAGCATTCTGAAAAAAAAGTTGTCGTTTTTGTGCGTACTCAAGTTAGAGCAGAGCGTGTTGTGGCGGCTTTGGAGCGTGTTGATTTGTCATCTGAAGCAATGCACGGTGGAATTGAACAAAAGGAGCGCTTTTCAATTTTTGATCGTTTTCGGTCTGGTGAAAATAAGGTGTTAATAACAACAGATGTTGCTGCGCGTGGGATAGATATTCCCTCAGTGGATTATGTGGTAAATTATGATGTACCAGAAGATCCTGAAAATTACGTCCATCGCTGTGGAAGGACAGGTCGTGGAACCAATAAGGGGCAGGCGATTTCTTTTTGCAGTGAGGGTGAGAGAGAATTAATTGTCGCTATTGAAGAGTATACTGGTGAAGAGATCGAAATTTACGACATCTCTAAAGGAGATTATAAGTCGATTTTAGATGATTCTGATGATGGAACGAATAATTGGAAGAGGCTACTGGATGATACAAATAAAGAGGACGGAACAGAGAACATCTGGTAATGATATTTTTGTTTGCGATTGTTTCCGTGAATTCTTTACAGTTTAAATTTAGCCCTATGTCATAGGTGATCAGGCGTATGTGTCTATCTAGTCCTGTTGAATAGGATTCTACCGTGTTAATCTGAATCGCTGTTTATAGAATGTTAGTCAATTTTTATAAAGAAATGTATAATGGAAATGTACGACTAAAATTTAGTTTTACATTATGTTGACCTCGCGTTCAAGTCGAATTCCGAATTTGTCCCAGATGTCCTCAATAATCTCTTTTGATAGGTCAAATATTTGATTTCCAGTGCACGCCCCGTAGTTCACGAGTACTAATGCTTGTTTTTTGTGAACACCATAAGATTCAAACGTCCTGCCTTTCCAGCCGGCTTGGTCAATCAGCCATCCAGCAGCCAATTTAATTCTGCCATTAGGTGCGGGATAATTGGGGACTGTTGAATGTACTTTTTGAATTCGCTCTAAATCTTTGAGTTCGACAATTGGATTTTTAAAGAAACTTCCCGCATTTCCAATTGTTTTTGGATCTGGAAGTTTACTCGAGCGGATAGCGATTACGGCATTGCTTACGTCTTGAATTGTTGGAGACGAGATTTTCATTTTTGCCAATTCCTCCTCTATCGCACCATATTTTGTGTTAAGCTCATGGTTTCGAGTGAGTGCATATGTTACTGAGGTAATTATGTATTGTCCCTTTTTTTCGTTTTTGAAGACACTTTCGCGATAGCCGAATGAACAATCTTCTTTATTGAATGTTTGTATTTCGCCGGTAGGAATATGATATGCTTCCAATTCATTGAAAACATCTTTTATTTCAACACCGTACGCACCAATGTTTTGCATTGGGCTTGCACCTACACTGCCTGGTATGAGTGATAGATTTTCTACTCCGCCTAAGCCATTTTCAATGCAATGTAGTACGAATTGATGCCAAGACTCACCTGCGCCTGCTTTTACAAGTGTGAAGTCATCAGTTTCCTTTACGATTTCAAATCCTTTTATTTTGTTTTGAAGAACAAGGCCATCAAAGTCTTTCGTAAAGAGGATATTACTTCCTCCTCCTAAAATCAATAGTGGTTCTTCCTCTTTCTTAGATAGAACTGCTCGTAATTCCGGGATAGAAGAAAATGTGGCAAACTTCTTCGCAACAGCAGAAATGCCAAAGGTGTTGTATTGCTTTAAATCAACGTTTCTAGAGATCATGTAACCAAAATTAGTTTAAACATTAATCGTAGTCCAGTGAATTTGAAATAAACTTCAACGTTCCATTGTTGTTAATTCATCCAATGCGCTAAATTTGTAAGTATGTATTTTAAGAATATTCCGGTTGAGGAAGTCAATAAAATGGCTAAAAACACATTGATGGAGCACCTTGATATTAAGGTGGTAGAGATAGGGTCGGATACCATTAAGGCAACAATGCCTGTGGACGCTAGGACACATCAGCCTTTAGGTATGTTGCATGGTGGGGCTAGTGTTGCGTTAATCGAAAGCGTTGGTTCGATAGGTTCTAGTTTAGTTATTGATTTAGATAAGGTTTTCCCTGTTGGTCTTGAAGTCAATGCGAATCACGTTGGCGCAGCTAGATCAGGTGTTGTAGAGGCTGTAGGAAGTTTAGTGCATGCTGGCAAAAGAACACACGTATGGCAAGTTGATATTCGTACACAAGATACTCAAAGGTTGATTTGTACAGGACGTCTCACGGTGATGATTATTGAAAAGAAGGCTTGAATTGGCGGATATTTTAATTTATAGGGTCCCAGGAAAAAATACAATTGAACTTGATGGTGAGTTCAAGGAGATTGATTCTCTTTCGTCCGGTTCCGGCTTTGTAGTCACTAGTTTTAAAAAAGATAAAATATACTCCTTCGATTCAGGAAAGGGAGAAGGGGAAATGGTGCTTGACGCAGTTGATCTAATGTGCATCTCGAAAGAAAAGTATCAGAAGAATGCATCTGTTTTTTTGAATCAAATAAAAAACCAAAACCTTTACAAGGCAGTTTTTTCAAGAATTAAAGAGGTTTCATTTAGAACAAATGCGAGACAACTATTCCACTGTTTAAGTGAGGAGTATCCTCAGGCATTTGTTTATTTGATTTCAAGCCCTTTGTTTGGGACTTGGGTTGGTGCTACTCCTGAGTATTTGTTGAGCGTTGATCATGAAAAATCAAAAACAATTGCTTTAGCAGGTACCATGCGCTCAGATGACAGTGAGATTTGGGGTGCGAAAGAAATAAATGAGCAGGAATATGTTTGCTCGTTTATTAGAGATAGGTTAGCTCAATTAAATATTGAATCTGTAAATGAAAAAGAAAAGAAGGAGTTAATTGCTGGCCCTGTTAAGCATTTAGCAACTACGTTCACTTTTTCTAATCAAGGAGTTGGAATTGCTGATTTAGTCGATGTACTTCATCCGACTCCTGCTGTTAGTGGGCTTCCACAAAGAGAGTCGATTGCATTGATTGATGAGCTTGAAAAACATGAAAGGTCATTGTATAGCGGTGTCATTGGTGTTATTAATGAAGATGATGCCCAGCTTTTTGTTAATCTGAGATGTGCTCAGTTAACTGCAGATAAAGCTTATTTATACTTAGGAGGAGGGTTTACAGCTGATTCTGATATAGATAAAGAATGGATTGAAACTGAGAATAAAGCACGGACTCTTTTGAATGTGTTAGAAAACTTATAGAACGAAAAGGATGCAAACAACAGACAAATCAGGTATTTCAACATTTATAAATACGGCCGTTCAGTGTGGTATGAGACATGTTGTATGCTCACCTGGATCTAGGAATGCACCTTTGGTTATTGCAATTGATAATCACCCAGAAATAGAATCAATTGTGATACATGATGAGCGTTCCGCTGCCTTTTATGCTTTGGGCATGGCTCAACAATTGAACTCACCTGTTGGGGTTGTTTGTACGTCTGGTTCGGCAATGCTGAATTATTATCCTGCGGTTGCAGAAGCATTCTATCAATGCGTCCCGTTGGTTGTTATGACAGCAGATCGGCCAGAAGAATGGATTAACCATGGCGATGGACAGACAATTGTTCAGAGAGGGGTTTATATGAATCATATTCGATATGAGGGAGTTGTGGAAGAATTTGTTGAGGGGGAGAGTGTTGTGAAACTTGTGAATGAGGTAGTTGGTGTTTTTAAAGTTGGTAATGGAGATTGGAGGGGTCCTGTTCATTTTAATTTTCCAGTTTCAGAACCATTGTATGGATTGGCAGAAGCATCATATCCTCAATTAAATAAGCAATTATCAAGTGATTCGTTGAGCAACGTTGAGTTATCAGACGAATTTATTGATGTTTGGAATCGGAGTGAGAAAAGAATGATTCTTTGTGGTCAGATGGATTATAACCCTGGTTTGTTAAATCTGCTAGGTGTTTTAGTGGGGGATTCATCAATTGCAATTTTAGTTGAGAACACTTCTAATCAACAGCACCAACGTTTTGTACATTGTATTGACCGAACGTTAAGTGTGATAACTGAAGATGAGATAAATAAATTTCAGCCGGAAGTTCTAATTACATTAGGGGGGGCAATTATTTCCAAACGAATTAAGCAGTTTCTTAGGGGGTCAAACCTTCAAGCGCATTGTCGAGTTGGATTCGAGTTTCCGGAAATGGATACTTATCGGGCATTAAGTTTGTCAGTTGAATGTTCTTCGTTAGAATTTGCCAAAGCGCTTTTGAGAGCCAATAAAGTAAAGAATAGCTCAAATTTTGGTTCTGTTTGGAAACAACGTGATGCTGAGAAACAAGCGCTGACGGATCGCTTTTTAAAAGTCGCGAAATTTTCTGACTTAATAGTTTTTGATACTATTCTTGATTTTATTCCAGAAAATGCCAATTTGCATATGGGGAATAGTTCGGTGGTCCGGTACTGTCAGTTGTTTAATCCTGTTAAGACCATTCGATACTTTTCCAATAGGGGAACAAGTGGGATCGATGGTAGTACTAGTACCGCCTGTGGTGCTGCATTAGTTACGCCAGGGATTTGTAATGTGCTTGTCACAGGCGACGTTTCTTTTTTCTATGACAGTAATGCTTTGTGGAGCAGTTACTTGTCTTCTAACCTCAGGATTATTATGATTAACAACGATGGAGGGGGTATCTTTCGAATAATTGATGGTCCTTCATCTTCTTCTCAATTGGAAAAATATTTTGAAGCGAAGCATAATCATAGTGCGGAGTTTATTTGCAAGGCTTTTAACGTACAGTACTATAGTGCAAGTTCAATAAGTGAAATAGAGGGGCAAATGGAAGCTTTTTATCGGGAGGATGGTATTCAGAGGCCTAAATTGTTGGAGATTTTCACACCTTCTGAAATTAATGATCAGGTGTTGAAGGAATTTTTCAAGCTCTCTCAGTTGTCTTAAATAGTTAAGTATTTTTGTAATAAATATCTGTAAAATGGACTTTTTTCAATTATTGTTTACGTGGGATGGGTTTATGTATTTCATTATTCTCTCATTATTAGAGATTGTTTTGGGTATAGATAATATCATCTTTATTTCTATTGTTACAGATAAATTAAAGGTTGAAGAGCAAAGAAAGGCGAGGAATCTTGGCCTTACCTTAGCGTTAATCGTTCGTCTGGTGCTCCTTGCGGTAGTTGCTTGGGTGATGGGGATGCGGTCTGAATTATTTACCGTTTTTGGACAAGAAATTTCTGGGCAAGATCTTGTTTTACTCGGTGGTGGTTTATTCCTAATCTATAAGAGTACCGTTGAGATGCATAGTTCTATTGCAGGTCAAGAGGAAGAAACTTCGAAAACTAAGAAAACGTTAAAAGCTGTTATTACCCAAATCGTTTTGATTGATATCATCTTTAGTTTTGATTCAATTATTACGGCTATAGGTATGACTAACGGGTTGGGTCAGGAGTCAGGCCATAGTCCTATTGTGATTATATACGCTGCAGTTATTGTTTCAATGATTGTTATGATGTTATTTGCCAAACCAATTAGTGATTTCATTAACAATCGACCGACAATTAAGATGATAGCGCTTGGGTTTCTTGTGACGATTGGTGTTATTTTGGTTGCGGAAGCTTTCGATCAGCACATTCCTAAAGGGTACATCTACTTTGCGATGGTGTATTCATTAGTAGTTGAATTTCTTAATATTCGCATGCGAAAGAATAAGAAGAAAACTAGTGTTGAATGACAAAAAAGGATGCGTTAATCTACTTCCCTGTTGAGGATGTTGAAGAATTAAATGATGCGTATAGTGATTACTTATTCGAGTTTCAGCAGTTTTTTGTTTCTAGGGTGCCAGTTACTCGATTGTTTAATTCTAAAATTGAGAAACTGGTAAATATCCGAAAGGCGTACGAATTACTTAGGGGGGGGGTGAGTGAACGTTGTCAGGTTCAAGTCGAATTGAGGCCATTTAATATTGATGATGTTTATGGTCTTGTAACTCGGTTTCAGGAAAATCAAAACAAACTTCGTCATGAGTTGATGATGGCTAAATCCATTACGAACTTGATAATTGTTGTGAGGCAGTTACTTGAAAACATGGGTGAATATGCCGCTTCTTGGAGTGACGTTTTGATTGAGGACCGGGTAGATGTTCGTATCACGCATCCGGTGGATGAAGTTGAATTGCTGATGGAACTTGAACAATTAAATAAAGGAGCGAGAATTAGAATGGAGGATATTAAGAATCTTGACTCTACAAGTTTGGTGTATAAAGAGGCTATTCGATTATCTTTGTGGAGAAAATTAGAAATGCATGTCTGATTTATTCGATAAGTTAAGAAAACAGTTAGAATTGCAAGAATGGCCTAATGTCTTTCTTTTTAAGTTTATTGCGCCAAACAATTCGGAAACAGTTGCTAAAGTCACAGCTTTATTCGATGACGGTACTGATTTACAGTATCAACCGTCTAAGACAGGTAAATATGTAAGTGTAAGTGCTAAAGAATTAATGATAGATGTAGATTCTATCATTGCAAAATATGAAAAAGTGTCACAAATAAAAGGGGTAATAGCTTTGTAATGGTTTTATTAGGATATTCTTGGGGAGGTTTATTAATGGGGATGATGTGGGTTTCACTAGGTGTCCTGCTTATTGTGATTTTATACAGACGGCTGTTGCGATCGTTTAGTAAAGATGCAATTACAAAAGAGGATTATTGTGAATTGTACTCATTAGAAATTGAGCCTGCATCAGGTGAGTTGCCATTTTATTTCACGTCAAATTCAAAGCGATTGGTGTCATTGTCCTTGCTTGATGGAAATATGAGTTTTCTTCAAGTGATTGAAGAGAAAGAATGTAAGGTGGGTGGAAATATTATTCGGTTCGATTCAACCAAAGTACCTAATGGGGAATACTTTTATTGTTTAAAAACGGAGAATCAGAAAGTTGCAAAAAAAATGCATGTTTTGAATGTGTAACATGACAAGATGACATCAATAATTTTATGGCAAAATTGTTGACATGTACTTTTAAAAAGTAAATTTATGCTTGTAAAGGCGAAAAACTAAAAACTAGAAATATGGCATTAGAGATAACAGATGCAAACTTTGAGGAATTGGTAATGAAGTCCGATAAGCCCGTGGTGGTTGATTTTTGGGCAGAATGGTGTGGACCTTGTAGAATGATTGGGCCAGTAATTGAAGAGATGTCCAGTGAATATGATGGTAAAGCAGTTATCGGTAAGGTGAATGTTGATCATAACCCTGGCGTTTCAGCGCAATTTGGAGTTCGTAATATTCCTACAGTATTATTTATTAAAGGAGGAGAAGTGGCAGATAAGTCTGTAGGTGCTGTTCCTAAAGCGCAGTTGACATCAAAGTTGGATGCGATTCTATAATTGAATCTTGATTATTTATTTAAAAAAAAGGCCTGTTATTAACGAGCCTTTTTTTTTGTTCAAAGGAATTACTATTTCTAATTTATGGAGGCTGGCACGGATTCTTTGAGTCCATTTTTCGTTTTTAAAAAAGTAAGCGATCTTTTTCTTCAGGGTTATTCATTTTTGAAGGTGATTGAAGAGAGTATGTGAAGTTGATGGGTGTTATTCGTTCTCATTCGTTGACATTGTATATCTTCGCGAGAAACAATAAAAATGGAGTCATTTAAGAGGCGTTTGAAGTATTATGGGATCGGGTTCGGTCTCGGACTAATTTTCATTTTTTTCTTTTTTCAAAATAGAGGGTGTGCGTGGTTGCCAGGTAATAGAGTGAAGAACGCGATCATGGATCGTTTGATTGTTGTTTCTCAGGATACACAGAAAAAGTTGGACGAGAAGGGGGTTACCTTTGATGATTTGGTGTTAGTGTTAAATGATGGAAATGTCAATTTCAGTGAGAGTGACAAGGAAGGAGATTCTAAGCTTTACATCATTGAAAAAGAAGGAGTGAAGTATGGGTTTACCTTACCATACGAGAGTTTTGTTTCCGAAGCCTTTATAGATGTGAACAATACTAATGTTAAACCAACAGAAGTTGGATTTGGCAATATTCTTCATTTCCCGTCAGATGAAAATTTGGTTTATCCAGACTCGACAAAAATGATGACTTGCCAACAAGATAAACTTGGTTTGATCAGTCCAAAAAAGATATTAGAGTTGTTGAAGGAAAATGGGAAGATAGATTTTGAGAAGTCGAAATTTTCTGAACGCCCGAAACCTTTGCATTATCTCGTTTTCAAAAAAGATGGAAAAGAAATAGGAGCGAAAGTTATTTGGTACAAAGATAAATTGAACATAACTACATTTGAAGCTGAAGGTCTTGAGGATTGCATTGAATAATTATTGCAAACCAAACCATGTTAATAAATGGGAGGGCTTAATCATGTTTTCGAACTAAGGTTTTTATACTTTTGAGCATATGAAATTTTCTGCTGAGCAAATTGCTGGAATGTTGAACGGAACGATCGAAGGAGAGTCATCGATTGAAGTAAATGCACTGGCAAAAATTGAAGACGGGCATATTGGGGCACTATCTTTCTTAGGCAATCCAAAGTATGAAGAACATATTTACACAACAGAATCTAGTATTTGTATTGTAAATAATACGTTTGAACCTTCTTCTAAATTGCCAAATACGTTGACGCTGATTAAGGTTGATGATGCTTACGCTTGTTTTGCTAAACTTCTTGAATTGTATGATTCGATGACGAAGGAAGTGCCGCGAATTGAAAAACCCTCATTTATTGACGACTCTGCTTTAGTAGGCGAGAATTTATTTCTGGGTGCTTATGCATATATTGGCAGAGAATCAAAGATTGGGAATAATGTCGCCATATACTCTAATGTTAATATTGGAAGTAACGTAGAGATTGGTGACGGAACGATTATATATCCTGGAGCGACAATTTACCGTGATTGTATAATTGGAGAAAATTGTATTATTCATTCAGGTGCTGTTATTGGTGCGGATGGGTTTGGCTTTGCTCCGGATGAGAATGGAGAATTCCAGAAAATACCACAGATCGGGAATGTTGTTCTTGAGGATAATGTGGATGTAGGTGCGAATTCAACAATTGATCGTGCAACGATGGGGAGTACGATTATTAGAAGGGGTGCTAAGATTGATAACCTTGTTCAGATTGGTCATAATGTCGAGGTAGGAAGAAACTCAGCCATGGCTGCTCAAGTGGGTATAGCAGGATCCTGTAAGGTTGGAGATAATGTGATGATTGGAGGGCAGGTAGGTCTTGCTGGACACCTCAAAGTGGGGAATCGAGTTAAAATTGCAGCTCAATCTGGTGTTGGTGGCGACGTAAAAGAAGATACTACTGTTATGGGATCACCTGCGTTCGATAGTAAAGAATATAAGAAGTCATATATGGGGTTCAGAAGATTGCCTATGATATTGACACGCCTTCAAGCGTTAGAAGATAAAATCAAGAAATTAACTAAAGACCAGAAATAAATGGCTGAATTACAAAGGACCTTAAAAGAAGCTGTAAAGTTATCAGGCATAGGTCTTCATACAGGAGAGAAAGTTAATATTGAAATTCTACCAGCGAAGGATAATCATGGGTATAAGTTTCAACGAGTAGATATTGAGGGACAGCCAACGATTAATGCTGATTGTGATTTAGTTGTTGCTACTGATAGAGGTACAACGCTTGAGCAGAATGGAGCGCGAGTTTATACGACAGAGCATGTTCTAGCAGCTCTTTATGGATGTGAGGTAGATAACGCATTGATTCGCATTGATGGCCCAGAAATTCCTATCATGGACGGGAGTTCAGCTTTATTTGTGGAAGCTTTTGAAAAAGTTGGTTACGAGGAGCAATCTGCAGTACGAGAGTATTTGGAACTAGATGAGAATATTGCTTGGGAAGATGTGGAAAAGGGTATTGAATTTTTGGCAGTTCCTGACAATAACTATCGAATTACAGTAATGGTTGATTATAAATCACCTGTTCTCGGGACGCAGCACGCGACCATGTATAATGTTGGGGAGTTCAAGAAAGAGATTTCATCCTGCAGGACGTTTGTTTTTCTGCGTGAGTTAGAGTTTTTAGCAAAAAACAATTTGATTAAAGGAGGTGATTTAGATAATGCAATTGTCCTCGTTGAGCGGGAGAACGTAACTCAAGAAGAGGTAGATCGACTAGCGAAGCTTCTTGGAAAAGAAGATCTAGAGATTACTTTTGATGGAATTGGTGTGTTGAATAGTACAAAGTTGAAGTTTGAAAATGAACCTGCACGCCATAAACTGTTGGACATTGTAGGTGATCTTGCACTAGTTGGAAAACCAATTAGAGCACATATACTAGGCGCTCGCCCAGGTCATTCTGGAAATGTTCGATTTGCCAAAGTTTTGAAAGAATACATGAAACAGAAGGCAAAGTCTGGGCGTAAGTTTGACCTTGAGAAAAAGCCACTTTACGATATTAATGACATCGAAAATATGTTACCTCATCGTTTCCCTTTCCTTATGGTCGATAAAATAATGGAAATTGGGGATGAGTCTATAGTTGGCTTGAAAAATATTACAATGAATGAGCCTATCTTTACTGGACATTTTCCTGGGAATCCTATTTTTCCTGGAGTGTTACAGATTGAGGCAATGGCACAAGTTGGAGGGATCTTCGCGTTAAGCAAGGTAGATGACCCACATTTGTATTCAACGTACTTTATGAAGATTGACAACGTTAAGTTTAAGCAGAAAGTTCTCCCAGGAGATACAATAGTTTTTGAGCTAAGGTTGTTATCGCCAATTAGAAGAGGCTTGGTTAATATGGGGGGAGAAGGATATGTTAATGGAAAAGTAGTCGTTGAAGCAGAAATGCTGGCGCAGGTCATTAAAGACAAAGAATGATAAGTAAACTTGCAAATATTTCGAAAAACGCTCAGCTAGGAGTTGATGTTGTTGTAGAATCTTTTTCTACCATATATGAGAATGTGGTCATCGGTGATGGCACCAAGATTCATCCGAATGTCACGATATATCCGGGTACAACTATCGGAAAAAATTGCGAAATTTTTCCAGGTGCTGTCATTGGGGTCCAGCCACAAGATCTGAAGTTTGATGGTGAAGAAACTACGGTGGAAATAGGAGATAATACGGTCATTCGTGAATGTGTCACGATACATAGAGGGACCAAAGATTGTTGGAAAACATCAATTGGTAGTAATTGTCTATTGATGACGTATGTTCATGTGGCACATGATTGTCAGATTGGGAATAATGTGGTTCTGGCAAGTTTTGTTGGGTTGGCAGGTCATAATGTTATTGAGGACTATGCTATTTTAGAAGGCAAGGTCGGAACACAACAATTTATGCGAATAGGAACCCATTCATTTGTTGGAGGAGGCTCTTTAGTTAGAAAAAATATTCCCCCATACGTAAAAGCTGCTCGTGAACCTTTAGGTTTTGCTGGGGTTAATTCAATTGGTTTAAGAAGAAGAGGGTTTAGCGATGAGGTGGTGAAAGAGATTGAAGATATCTACCGGTTGATTTATGTTCAAAATAATAATGTTTCGAAAGGGGTTCAAGCTGTAACAGAACAGCTTCCAGACACTGAGACTCGTAAGTTAATCCTCGATTTTATTGCGGAATCAGACAAAGGGATTATTCGAGGAATGATCTAATATCATTAAGACATGTTTAAAAGAGGTGATGTAATCACAGTTTTCATCCAGGAGTATGCTTTTGGAGGAAAAGGAGTTGCCAAGGTCCCAACAGAAAATGGTGACTATATCGTGTTTGTGGATAATACATTTCCAGGACAAGAAGTTAAGGCACGGGTTGCGAAGAAACGAAAACGTTTTGCTGAGGCTAAATTGTTAGAAGTGCTTAAACGTTCAGAGCAGGAGGTGGTGAATGATTTTCAAGAGATATCTGGCGGGCCTTATATCTATGTGCCTGTGGAAAAACAGGAGGGGGTTAAAGAGAAATCAACTTTAGAGATCTTCAAAAGAATTGGAGGTATTGAAAACCCTGAGCAGTATTTTGATGAATTTATATCCTCGCCTGATCATTACTTTTACAGGAACAAAATGGAATACAGTTTTTCTTGTATTGAGCATGATCGAGAAACAGGTGAAGATATTGATGATGCCTTTGCGTTAGGATTTAAACGTCGAGGTACATGGTGGAAAGTAGAGTCGTTAGATAAGCCAAGCGGCCTCTTCGATGAACAATGGGAGACAATTCTGATTGAGCTTAGAGGGTTATTGAAAGAATCGGGATTGACCGCATGGCATCCTCCACAGAAAAAAGGGTTCTTTAGACATATTGTTGTTCGCAAATCTTTCTTTCAGGATAAGTTGTTGTTCAATTTAGTCACTTCTTCAGAAGGAGTCGAAAAGTTCAACTCAAAAGTATTTGTTGATTTTTTAAAAGAAAAATTAGGTGATCGTTTAGCAGGCGTTCAGCATACCATTAATGACAATGTGGCGGACCGTGCAAAAATTGAAAATGGTCAATGTGAATTACTATACGGAGATCCAGTTGTCATAGAGCGCCTATTAGGGCTTGATTTCGAGATTTCTATGGAAAGCTTCTTTCAAACAAATCCTAAATGTGCTGAGCTGCTATATGAAAAGGCATTGGAGTATGTATTCGAAGAAAATCTTGAGTCAGACGATGTTATTATGGATTTGTTTTGCGGTACTGGAACTATCGGTCAAATTCTTGGATCTAAAAGAAACGATGTTCGCATTATTGGTGTTGATATCGTAGAAGAGGCTATCAAAGATGCGAAAAGAAATGCGGGGCGTAATGGGATTAAAGATGTTGAATTCTATGCGGCCGATGTTGGTAAGTTTCTACGAGAATACCCAGATTTTTCAGGGAAGATAAAAACAATCATATTAGATCCACCACGCGCCGGAATTGCACCGAAGACTTTGAGAAAAGTGATTGAATTGGGCGCGGAAAACATTGTCTACATTTCGTGTAATCCTTCTACACAGGCTAGAGATACAGACACCCTAATTTCAGAAGGCTATCTTTTGGATAAACTGTCTTTTGTAGATCAATTCCCGCATACTGGACATATTGAGTCTATAGCTAAGTATAAATTATCTCATGAAAGTTGAAATAATTGCAATTGGTGATGAGCTGTTGATTGGTCAAACTGTCAATACAAATGCTAGTTGGATTGGCAAGCAAATGGCCGAGTTGGGCGCGAGTGTTGAGTATTGTACAGTTATCAGAGATGAGCGCGTGGCAATGTTGAACGCATTTCGTGTAGCTATGGATCGAGTCGATATTGTTTTGGTTACTGGTGGGCTAGGACCGACGAAAGATGATATTACGAAAGACGTTCTTTGCGATTTTTTTGAGACTAAACTTGTCCAAAACAATAGTGTCTTGGAGCATGTTACTGGTTTTTTTAAAGCGAATAATAGAGTGATGCTTGATGTCAACAAAGATCAGGCATTAGTTCCAGAGAAATCAGAGGTGCTTCATAATGCATTGGGGACAGCCCCAGGAATGTGGTTTGAAAAAAATCAGAAGGTACTCGTTAGTATGCCTGGTGTTCCTTATGAAATGAAATCATTAATTAATGATCATGTCGTCCCTAGATTATTAAAAAGGTTTGAGTTAACTAGTTTGTATTATAGGACAATTCAAACACAAGGAATCGGGGAGTCTTATTTGGCTGAAAGAATAAAAGAGGTTGAAACGAGTATGCGTGCGAGCGGTGTCTCACTGGCCTACCTACCTTCTCCAGGAGCTGTTCGGCTGAGATTGTCGGGATTGGCGACTGATGAAATAAAGTTATCTATTGGAGGTTATATTGAAGAGGTGACAAATGTGTTGCCTCAATATGTTTTTGGTTATGGTGACACGTCTATTGAAATTGTCATTGGTAAGTTGCTTGTTGACTTGAAGTTTACTCTCAGTACTGTTGAGAGTTGTACGGGTGGAGCTGTCGCAGCGGCAATTACAACTGTTTCGGGTTCTTCTGCTTATTACGAAGGAAGTATAATTAGTTATTCGAATAGAATCAAGAAGGAGAAAGTTGGTGTGAAGCCTGCTACTTTAATTGAATTTGGAGCTGTTAGTCGGCAAACTGTTGAAGAAATGGCAGTTGGAGGGCGTGATCAAATGGATACAGATTATTGTATTGCTTTGTCAGGAATAGCTGGTCCTGAAGGTGGGAGTGTTGATAAGCCAGTTGGGACTGTTTGGATAGCGATTGCTGGTCCTGAACGTGTTATATCTAAGAGATTTCAATTTGAAAAAGATAGACAAAGAAACATCAGACGTTCTGTTTTGACATCGTTAAATATGCTTCGGTGTGAGCTGCTAGAAATAAATATTGAAAAAAGTTAATATTTCCTTGTGGTTTAGTGAAAATAGTAGTTTCTTTGCAGCCGCTTTTAGTGTAAGTTATAAAATTATAGAGATGTCAAGAGTTTGTCAAATCACAGGGAAAACAGTAATGTCAGGGAACAATGTTTCTCACTCACAACGTAAGACAAAACGTAAGTTTTACCCAAATTTAATTACAAAGAAATTCTATATGCCGGAAGAAGATCAATACATTACGTTAAAGATCTCTGCTTCTGCATTAAGAACGATTAATAAGAAAGGAATTTCTGCTTGTGTTAAGGACGCAAGAGAAAAAGGATATATTAAATAAATTCGTCTACCCGTTGCGACAACGGTAGTGCAAAAAGAAAAGAAGATGGCGAAAAAAGGAAATAGAATTCAAGTGATTTTGGAATGTACTGAGCATAAAGATTCAGGGAAACCAGGAACATCTCGTTACATTACGACTAAGAACAGAAAGAATACTCCAGATCGTTTGGAGATTAAGAAGTTTAACCCAATATTGAAGCGTTACACGGTTCATAAAGAGATCAAATAACCTGAGACATGGCAAAGAAAGTAGTAGCATCGTTACAAAAAGGTGGCGGAAAAGAGCACACGAAAGTAATCAAGATGTATAAGTCTGAAAAAAGTGGATCTTATGCATTTAAAGAAGAAATCGTTCACAACGACAAAGTAAAGGAGTGGTTCGCTAAGAACTAATCAAGTTCCTTAAACATAAAAAATACTAAGCTTCCGTTATTGACGGGAGCTTTTCTTATTTTTGAGCTATGGCATTATTTAATTTTTTCTCGAAAGAAAAGAAAGAGACGCTAGACAAAGGGCTAGAGAAAACAAAAAAAGGATTTTTCTCCAAATTAACGCGATCCGTAGTTGGAAAGTCTAAGGTCGACGCTGAGGTGTTAGACAATCTCGAAGAGATATTAATAACATCAGATGTTGGCGTCGAGACAACACTTAAAATTATTGATAAAATAGAAGCACGAGTTGCTCGTGATAAAGTTCTAGGAGTAGATGAGCTTAATACTATCCTGAAAGAAGAAATCACAAATCTTTTAGAGGAAAATAATGCATTTAACGAAGTTGATTTTGATATTCCGAAGCATACAGATGGACCGCATGTGATTATGGTTGTTGGTGTTAATGGGGTAGGGAAGACTACCACTATTGGTAAACTGGCTAATCAATTTAAGCAACGTGGCAATAGTGTAATGCTTGGAGCTTCGGATACGTTTAGAGCAGCTGCTGTCGATCAGCTAATTATTTGGTCTGAACGGGTTGGTGTACCTATTGTTCAGCAAGGAATGGGGGCTGATCCGGCTTCCGTAGCTTTTGATGCGCTTCAGTCTGCCAAGGCACAAAATGCCGATGTAGTAATTATTGATACTGCTGGACGTCTTCATAATAAGGTTAACCTAATGAATGAGTTGGGTAAAATAAAACGTGTAATGGATAAGGTAATTCCTAGTGCTCCTCATGAGGTATTACTGGTTCTTGATGGATCAACAGGGCAGAATGCGTACGAACAAGCGAAGCAATTCGCTGCAGTGACTGATATTAATGCATTAGCAATAACGAAGTTAGATGGCACAGCTAAAGGTGGGGTTGTTATTGGTATCTCGGATCAAATGAAAATTCCAGTTAAATATATCGGCGTCGGCGAAGGAATAGAAGACTTACAACCATTTCATAGAGCTGAATTCGTGGATTCTTTATTTTCAGACTAAATCGCGATAAGTAGATTGTGTGTTTTCTTGATAAGGTTGAAGACATACTGGGTTTGTTATGCTTAAATTAGGATAGATATTTGGAACAATAGTATTCGAATTCTTAAGAAATAGAATCAAATGAAGGATAAACTAAAAATTAACGGGCACGGTCACATTTTACCAGAACCTCATGAAATCCCCAAATTCATGAAGGATAAAAAATTGTTTTGGATTGATGAAGATCGGAAGTTTATGCGACAGGGAGATTGGTCAAGACCAATAACCGACCCTAGTTTTTTCTTCGATGAGAAGTTAGAATGGATGGATCATTATAAGATCGATCATGGGGTTATGTTGAATTTATCTCAAGTTTATTGTAATGGTTGGAGTCGTCAAGATGCCAGTGATGCCATTCAATGGCAGAATGATTTTAATGCTAGCGTACAAGAAAGGAGGCCTGATAAATTTACTTGTGGGTTTGTTGTGCAGCCGTTGTTTGTTGATGATGCTTTGAAGGAAATTGACAGATGTGTGAATGAACTTGGTATGAGGTTACTTTGTCTGCCATCTCATTTCATGAACGAAAACGAAGAGTGGTTATCCGTGGCAGATGAAAGTGTTTTTCCGATATTTGAATTAGCGAATAAATATGGTTTGGCAATAGAGATTCATCCATATGATGGTCAAAAAATGGTCAAGCTAAAGGATGAATACTGGCGTTTTCATTTGGTGTGGATGATGGCACAAACGGCTGATACACTTCATTTCTATACGCTTAAGGATTTCGTTAATCGCTTTCCAAATATCAGGACTTGCTTTGCGCACGGATGTATGTTAGGACAAGCGGTTTATGGTCGCAGACTTCAAGGGTTTGATGGTCGCCCAGATTTATTTCAAGAAGCAAAAGATCCACGTGCATCACTAGGTCACCCAAACCTATTTTTTGATACGTTGGTTCATGACTCTTATACTTTACAATTGTTAAAAACAAGAGTTGGACCATCCCAAATTGTTGCTGGATTAGACGACCCTTATCCATTGGGTGAAATGGAGGGGGTTGGTAGTTCGTACCCAGGACGTGTAATTGATTTCGCAGTAGAATCTGATATTTTGACAGTGAAAGAGTCTGATGATATATGGTGTGATAATGTGTTAAGATGGTTGGGCAAGGCTAATATTGGTAGTTAATTCAGTTCATCTTAGAGCTGCGTCTTTGTTCATTTCCTTGATTATTTAATACATTTGCCTCAAAGTGAAAATAATGGCACAGAAACCATCTATACCTAAAGGTACTCGTGATTTTTTACCAAAAGAGGTAGCTAAGCGGGATTACATTTATAATACAATTCGTAAGTCTTTTGAAGTATATGGATTTTCTCCAATAGAGACCCCTTCATTTGAGTTGTCTTCAACGTTATTAGGGAAATATGGCGAAGAAGGGGATAGGTTAATTTTTGAGATATTAAATAAAAAAAGCAGATCTTGATGCACTCGAAGAAGGGAATCTTGCAAGGTTTTCTAATTCACTATCCGAAAAGGCCTTAAGATATGATTTGACTGTTCCTTTTGCGCGTTTTGTTGTTCAGCACCAAAATGAGCTTTCGTTTCCATTTAAGCGTTACCAGATTCAACCAGTATGGAGAGCAGATCGACCGCAACATGGGAGGTATCAAGAGTTCTATCAATGTGATGCTGACGTCGTTGGAAGTGATTCTCTTATTTATGAAGTTGATTTTGTCCTTCTTTTTGATGAAGTGCTTTACAATTTGAACATTCCTGATTTTACGATAAAAATTAACAATCGAAAAATTTTATCTGGAATCGCCGAGGTGAGTGAAGAATCAGATAAGCTAATTGCAATAACAGTAGCTATTGACAAACTTGATAAAATTGGCGTAGATGGAGTTGTTAAGGAATTACAAGGGAAAGGGCTTTCGGAGAATGCCTTGAAGAAAATTATGCCTCTTTTTGAAATCACAGGCGATACTGCAAGTCGATTAAACCAGATGAAAAAGTATTTGGCGTCAAGCGAAATAGGAATGAAGGGAATAGAGGAATTAGAGTACGTTTTAAGAACGGTTGAAGAATTAGGGGTTAAACGAGCAACTATTGAGTTTGACGTAACACTTGCGCGAGGGTTGAATTACTATACAGGTGCAATTTTCGAGGTGAAAGCCAATGGTGTAAAGATGGGGAGTATTTGTGGAGGAGGTCGTTATGATGATTTGACCAGTGTTTTTGGTATGAATGACATGTCAGGTGTTGGAATTTCATTTGGGGCAGATCGAATATATGATGTATTAACGGAGCTGAATTTATTCCCTGATACAGTAGATAATAGCCTTGATTTATTATTTATAAATTTTGGCGAAAATGAAGGAAGATTCTGTATGGATCTGGTGAAAAAATTGAGAGCTAAAAATATTTCATGTGAATTATATCCATCTTCCGCTAAGATGAAAAAACAAATGAAGTACGCAAATGACCGCGGTGTAAAGAATATTGCACTCGTTGGTCAAAATGAGATTGAGTCAGGTAAGCTCCAAGTAAAGAATATGGACACTGGAGAGCAAAAAGAGATGGATTTTGATCAAGTTATTAACTATTTGACGAATTAGTATATGGAAGAGTATATTGTTGATAACGAGTGGGTTTCTTTAGTTCAGTTAGATGAAATTATTGATTCAGGAGCGCGAGTCGTACTTGGTGATAATGCTAAAGAAGTTATTCAAGAATGTAGAGCGTATTTGGATGATAAGGTAAAGCGTCATGATAAGTTGATCTACGGTGTGAATACTGGATTTGGTTCTCTTTGTAATACTGCAATTTCATTTGATGATTTAGGTAAGTTACAGCGGAATCTAGTATTGTCTCATGCCTGTGGAGCTGGTGAAGAGGTTCCAACACGACTTGTTAAAAGAATGCTTTTGCTAAAGGTTATTGGACTTTCTCATGGGCACTCTGGGGCGCAACTGGAGACTATTGAGCGTTTATTATTCTTTTATAACAACGATATTATTCCTGTAGTTTATCAGCAAGGTAGCCTAGGAGCTTCTGGAGATTTAGCTCCTTTGGCTCATATGTCTTTGCCTTTGTTGGGAGAAGGCGAAGTGTATTTCAAAGGTAAACGTCAGAAAAGTTGTGCCGTTTTGGAGCATTTTAGTTTGAAACCAGTTGCACTTCGTTCAAAAGAAGGGCTAGCGTTATTGAATGGAACACAGTTTATGAGTGCATATGGCTCTTATTCTGTATCTAGCGCATTACAATTATGGAGTAGTTTTAATCTAATTGGAGCGTTGTCCCTCGAGGCGTATGACGGTCGATTGAATCCATTTCAAGCGAATGTAAACGAAATTAGAAAGCAGGAAGGGCAAATTGAAGTTGCTCGCGTCATGCGATCACAATTGGATGGAAGTGAAATGATTCAACGCGACAAGGAGCATGTGCAGGATCCATACTCGTTCAGATGTATTCCTCAAGTTCATGGAGCTTCTTATGATGCTATCAAGTATTGTGCTCAGATATTGGAGCGTGAAATCAATGCGGTTACAGATAATCCAACCATTTTCCCAGAGGAAGATGATGTTGTTTCAGCAGGTAATTTCCATGGTCAACCTTTAGCGTTATCTATGGATTTCTTGGCAATTGCATTGGCTGAATTGGGTAGTATTTCTGAACGTCGAGTTTTCAAATTGATTTCAGGAACTCGAGGATTGCCGGCCTTTTTGGTAGCTGAACCAGGATTGAATTCTGGACTCATGATACCTCAATATACGGCAGCATCGATAGTTAGTCAAAATAAGCAATTGTGTATGCCAGCTTCGGTGGATTCAATCGACTCAAGTAATGGTCAGGAAGATCACGTAAGTATGGGAGCGAACTCAGCAACGAAATTGTTTAGGGTAATTGAAAATTGTTATACAATTCAAGGAATAGAATTGATGAATGCTGCTCAGGCAATGGATTTCAGAAAAGAGAAGAGCTCGGAGATCATAGAATTGTTGCGTAGTGATTATCGAAAAAAGGTCACTTTTATTCAGGAAGACATCTTTTTACAGCCTTTAATAGAGCGCTCAGTAGAATTTGTTAAGCAACTCAATAAATAATTATATTTACTACTATTAAAAACAGAATATGTCAGAAGAAACAGAATTGATGGAGAACGAGAATAAGCGAAGACCTGGATTTTTAACAACTTTATGTGTTTTGAGTTTTATCTCAATTGGTTTGGGGATTCTTTCTGGCCTGTTTAATCTTATTGCTGGACCTTCAACTGAAGATCAAATGTTAGATCAGCGTGTTGAATTGACGAAATCTGTGAGTCAATTGAAGAACACTGGTATGCATTCACTGGCAGATTTAATGGACAAGATTCAATTGATGTCAGAAGATATCAACAATAATTTTTATTTAGCAAGCTTTCTAAATTTGGTTATTCTTCTTGCTGGATTATTTGGAGTGATTAAGATGCTGAAAGGTTATAAAGTTGGGTTTCATATTTATATCCTTTATTGTCTTTTATCAATTGGATCAATGTATGCATATGTCGCAGCAGCCCATATACCCACTCTTGTAATTGTTGTTAATCTACTTATTTCTGGACTTTTTATTTTACTGTACTCCAGAAATCTAAAGTGGATGACAAAATGAGTTTGTTTTTATTCTCCAGCTGCAAGTGAGTGTAAAATTGGCTCTCTAATTTCTTAAAATCTATTCGTTCTTGACTATAAATAGGTAGGCGAGTGTGCTTTTACAATTGTTCGATTCGTCAGCAATCGAATAATCTCACTACCTTTGCAAAAAAATTGATTTCAGATGATTGCAGTAAATAATTTATCTCTACAGTTTGGGAAGCGTGTTCTATTCGACGATGTGAATGTTAAATTCGTTAATGGTAATTGCTACGGAGTTATTGGAGCGAATGGAGCGGGTAAATCTACATTCCTTAAAATCTTAACAGGAGATCAGGATCCTACAACTGGAAAGGTAATTCTTGAACCTGGTAAGCGTTTAGCTGTATTAAAGCAAGATCACTTTGAGTTTGATGAATTTCAAGTATTGAATACTGTAATTATGGGGCATACTCGCCTCTATGAAATCATGACGGAAAAAGATGCATTGTATGCAAAACCTGATTTCTCAGATGAAGATGGTATGCGTACGGCTGAATTGGAGGGTGAGTTCGCTGATTTAGAAGGGTGGAATGCTGAAACGGATGCAGCTTCTTTATTATCCAACCTTGGAATTGATGAATCGTATCATTACATGAAAATGGAAGAGCTTTCGAATGACATGAAAGTTCGTGTGCTCTTAGCGCAGGCATTGTTTGGGAATCCGGATGTTCTTGTTCTTGATGAGCCCACAAACGATCTTGATTTGACAACAATTAGCTGGTTGGAAGATTTCTTGTTGGATTTCAAGAACACCGTTATTGTGGTTTCTCACGATAGACACTTTTTAGATACTGTTTGTACACATGTTTGTGATATTGACTTCAGTAAGATCAATATTTTCACTGGAAACTATTCGTTTTGGTACCAATCTTCGCAATTAGCCGCAAGACAACGTTCAGATAAGAATAAGAAGGCAGAAGAGAAAAAGAAGGAATTGCAAGACTTTATCGCCCGATTTTCTGCGAATGCTGCTAAATCAAAACAGGCGACCAGTAGAAGAAAGATGATCGCGAATCTTGACATCGAAGAAATTCAAGCGTCGAGCAGAAAATATCCAGGAATTACCTTCAGTCAAGAGCGTGAGGCTGGGAATCAAATTTTGAACATAGAGGGGCTTTCCAAAACAACAGAAGATGGACAGGTTTTGTTTAATAATTTGACCTTCATTGTAAATAAAGGAGATAAGATTGCTTTTGTCTCTAAAAGTTCTGTGGCATTGACTGCTTTTTTCGAGATATTAAATGGGAATATGGAAGCGGATAGTGGTGAGTTTACCTTTGGTACAACGATCTCTACAGCATATTTACCTAATGAAAATCATACGTTTTTTGAAGAAAAACTTCCTTTAATCGATTGGTTGCGTCAATATGTGCAGACTGACGAAGAAAGAGAAGAGGTTTATTTGAGAACCTTTTTGGGACGAATGTTATTTACAGGTGAAGAAGCAATGAAAACTGCGAATGTATTGTCAGGTGGTGAAAAAGTACGTTGTATGCTTTCGAAAATGATGTTGGCAAAAGCGAACCTCTTGTTAATGGATGAGCCAACGAACCATTTAGACCTCGAATCAATTCAAGCGCTCAACCAAGGTATGCAAGAGTTTAAGGGGACTTTATTGTTTACTTCTCATGATCATGAGTTAGTGAATACTGTTGCTGATAGAATTATTGAGATTACTCCGAACGGTACCATTGATAAAATGATGCCATATGATGATTACCTTAAGGATTCGAAAATCACTACCTTACAGGAAGATTTGTACGCTTAATTGACCCCAAATAAAATACCATATCGTAGTTACCCTATTCGACATAAGTTGATTAGTTGGGTTGGAGATATGGATATAAAGGGGATTAGACGATTGGCCGTTAAGCTGCCTGATTGGCTTCTTCCTAATCCAAAAAATCAGGGGGAACTTATTCTAAAAACAATTCACGGAATTCAGTTACAAATCGACCCTTCCATTGATAATGGTGTTGAGTTGTGCTTATATAGGACTGGTACTTATGAAAAGGGGATCCTAAATTATATTGAAAACAATTTTACTGGAAAAGGAGCATTTATTGATGTTGGAGCTAATATTGGCTTAATGTCTGTATTTACCGGTGCAAAGTTCCCCCAGGCCAAAATCATTGCTTTCGAGGCACATCCTAAGACAATGGAGTTATTGGAGAAAAATTGTATTCTTAATAATGTTGGAAATGTCATGTTGTTTTCTTTGGCTCTCGGAAATGAAGAGGGTAAAGTGGAGATTTATGATAATTGGCAAGTCAATCGTGGAGGAGCATCTTTAGTTGTCAAAACAGAGGACTCTAATGCCTATAAGGTACAAATGAAACGATTAGATGATATAGGATGTCCAATCCCAGAAATGATAAAGATAGACGTAGAAGGAGTCGAACTGGAAGTGTTGAAAGGGGCGGAACAAACAATACGTGATTATAAGCCAATCCTTATCGTGGAGATATCTGACTGGCGAAAAAATGCGCATGATTCATCTAGTGAAATAGTCAATTATGTGAAATCGTTAGGTGATTATAAAATTTATAAACTTGCAGGTGGTAAGGAGAGGAAGTCGAAACTAATCGAGATTCTTTCAAAAGAAGATCTTCCTTCTCATGACAACATAATTTGTATTGCTGGTGAATAAATTTACTGTTTCGTTCAATATCTATTATTAAATATTTGTCCTCCTTTAAAGGATTAATAACTTTACCAAAAACTCATTTCTATGACTCATTTCAGGTTTAGTAGTGTTAATCCTGCTCAACAATACATCCACATTACGGTGCAGTTTTCAGTAACTAATGATACTACTGAAATTCAACTTCCATCCTGGCGTCCTGGACGTTATGAGCTTGCGAATTTTGCGAAGAACGTTCGGAATCTTAAAGTGTTTGGTGCGGGGAGGGTTTCTTTGAAAGTTGAAAAAATACTGAAGGACCGTTGGAGTATTGATACAAAGGGAGAAAGAGAAATTACCGTTGAATACATGTATTACGCCAATATTATTAATGCAGGTTCAACCTATTTGAATGCGGAGCAGTTATATGTGAATCCAGTCAATTGTTGTGTTTTTACAGACGAGAGTTATAATTCACCTGTAAGTTTCGAGCTGGATATTCCAAAAGGATGGGAGGTTGCTGGATCAATGGATGTGAAGGGAGGTACTTTTCACGTAAATGATTTTGATGAACTTTTTGATACACCTTTTATTGCTTCAAATATTCTTCAGCATGAACAATATGATTCATATGGGACAGTATTTCACGTTTGGTTTTGTGGCGAAGTGAAACCAGATTGGGATAGATTGCTTAAAGATTTTCAGGCTTTTACGGATACTCAGATTAAAAAATTTACAGAGTTTCCTGTTAAGGAGTATCATTTTTTGAATCAGATACTTCCTTATAGAACGTATCATGGCGTTGAGCACCAGAAATCTACGGTTATTTCTTTGGGACCATCTTATGAGGTGTTTGGAGAATTGTATAAAGAACTGTTAGGCGTTAGTTCACATGAGTTGTACCATACTTGGAACGTTAAAGCAATTCGACCCGTCGAAATGTTTCCATATGATTTTACCAAAGAGAATTATTCTAAGCTAGGCTATATTTGTGAAGGAGTTACAACGTATCAAGGGGACTTATTCCTCCTCAAGAGTGGCGTGTTCAATGATCAACAGTATTTTAATGAATTAGACACACAACTCCAAAAGCATTTTGATAATCATGGTCGGTTTAATTACTCGGTTGGAGAATCTTCTTTCGATACATGGTTGGACGGATATGTTCCAGGTGCTCCTTCTAGAAAGGTGTCTATTTATACAGAGGGATGCTTACTTGCGTTTGTTACAGATGTTAAATTGCGACAGGCAACGAAGAATAAGTATGGAATAGATGAAGTTATGAAGAGGCTTTACTTCAATTATGCTCTTGAGGGGAAAGGGGTTTCTGAAAAAGACTATCAGTCAATGTTAGAAACTATTACTGGAGAATCATTTCAAGGATTTTTTGATGACTATGTTAATGGTTGTAAGCCATATGAATCACTGCTTACGCAAGCATTGGATTATTTAGGCCTCGAACTAATGCATGAACCCTCTAAAAGTTATGCGGAAGGTCGTTTGGGAATGAAGGTTCAAGCGGTTGGTAAGAATTTTAAAATAACCTCAATGTATCCTGGTGGACCAGCTGAAACGGCTGAATTATCAATTGGGGATGAGATAATTGCGGTAAATGATTATGCGTGTAATGGTGAATTAAATAAATGGCTGCAATACTTCGATTCGAATGTAAAAACGGTTACTGTGAATAGAGATGGAGTGATGTGCTCATTTGATTTTCCTGAAGTCAATCGTAATTTTTACATGAAATATTGGGTAAAAAAAGTAGCAGACATTAATAATCATCAAAAGTCTGCATTTGAAACCTGGAAGAGGGCTTAACAATGTACGAGGCACCTAAAATTTGTATGACCGAATTTGCTCGACGATGATTTTTTGAAAAAAAAAGTGAAAAATGTCAATCGAATGAAATATTGGTTACCTTTGCTACAATTATTATAATTTAGTACAATGAGTAAAGGAACAGTAAAATTCTTTAATGAGACAAAAGGTTTTGGATTCATTATTGAAACAGATTCGAATCAAGAGTATTTCGTACACGTATCAGGATTGATTGATGAAATCAAAGAAGGTGACGAAGTTGAATTTGAACTACAAGATGGAAGAAAAGGATTAAATGCTGTAGACGTTAAGAAAGCTTAATAGTCGCAGATAAATTTTTTCAAAGCTCGTCATTTTATGACGAGCTTTTTTTGTGCATTAATTTTGCTCTGAGATCATAGTTCAACTATCTCAACTCGTAAATTTAGGGAGGCTATCAGGAGACGATGATACTTAAGGTTGAGTTCGTTTATTATGAAATGAAACATATGTTACGTTCCATTTGAAACCTAGGGCTTAAATTCACAGTCAAGAAGATTATGAAGACATATTTAAGAAAACATCTGATTACGATAATTGGTATTCCTGTAGGTATTGTTGGCGGGTATATTTATTACCACTTTTATGGTTGTACGGAAAGTTGTGCAATCACATCAAGTCCAGTCAATTCTATGTTATATGGGGCATTAATGGGGGGGATACTATTTAGTATGTTTGAAGGCCGAAAAAAAGGTTAGTCTACCAGCCGCCGCCGCCACCACCGCCGCCGCCACCACCAGAGAATCCACCACCTCCACTGCCTGAGCCAGATGAAGAGGGTGGAGTTGAAGCTGATGAAATAGTTCGAGACAAATCACTTCCTAAATTGCCAAAGTCAGCTATAGCCATTCCTGTAAAATACGGCATGTGATGCGTGTAAGCCTCTTCTAAATCCGCAGGGTTGAATTGTCCTGCCCATTCCTCAGCAACTCCTAAGGCAATTGCATATGCGAGATTTTCCTCATAGTGTTGGAAGTTCATCGTAGGTGGGTTCGTTAGTCGAATACGTTCTTTATCAGCATATTTGAGATACATTTCAAATCCAGCAATTTCATCCATTTTTTTACGTCCTTCTGCGGTAGGTTGTTCATACAAACGAGCGAAAATAAAATTCATTACTAACATTAATACAAATGCTCCAATTAATACAGCGATGGTTCCTCCGTAAAATGCATATCCGAACCCACCCAATACACCAACAATTAAAGGCATAATAAATTGTTTACCTTTTAGGTGTGAGTTCCGTACGAAGTATTTGTCTTTTTGTAGTTTATCAATACGAGTGGTCAACTTCGTATTTGTAGATTGTATCTTTGGGTTGTATTTGCCACTCTCTATGGATACTGTAGAGTTGGAGCCCATGAGTCTTTCGTAGAAATATGTCTCAACAGAGGTAAGGGGTGTCTTTGCTTTTTCGGGCTTAATGTTAAGATTCTTAATTGTATAAGTTCGTTTGCTGAACATTCCCAAGTTACCGTCAACATCAATTTCGACGAGTCCTTTCACTGCTAGACTTATTAACATTGAGCCAAACATAGTGTCAGATTTACGTCCGCCTTGTTTTAAATAGACACACTCTGCTGGAGAGAAACCCTCCGGAGCGTAATACAGCGGAATGATAGTGCCAGGCTTTGGATCGCGACCATGTTTACTCCACATTCTGAAATTGAATAGAAAACCGATAATAATCCCCATTCCACCAATAATCCATAGAATGTATGATTGAATCCAATACAGGAGATTTTCAGCTGCAGTAGGATAGGTCAAATGGTCCTTTTCCCATGCTACTGCAATAGTTAAGTTTTCTCCAGAGACAAATCTGCGAGTAGTTGCAATATGTATTGAGTCTTCATATTCCTTGACAGTGAAATGATTTCCTTGAATCCCCCATTTACCTGTATAAGCATCATGGCGTATAGGTTTAGCGCCACTTGGGTAATGAATCGTTGCCGAAACTTGATTTATATTAAATGCCCACCCATTTCCATTTACGTTCCAGTACAATTCGTCAAATTCGTCAAATAGACCAAGTACATGGTCTACTTCATATGTGAATTGATATTTATGGATTCCGTTAGAAATGTAAACATCTGAAGAACCAGCATAAATCCGAATTCCATTACTCATGTTCTCTGTGTGATAGGGTTCTTTGTGTCCATCTCGTTTCACGGATATTAAGTTAAACCCAACATGTACATTTCCGCCTTTGTATTTATATGAAAGCGGTAAGTCACGAAATATACCACGTTGAATGTTGTTTCCTAAAGCATAGACTTCAATAGTTTCTGTGATTAGCACATTGCAATTATTTAAAATTTCAATGTCACTATGATAGTTTAAGATTTGTTCAGTATACAAATCTTGCTCATTGGCATCTTGAGCATTAGAAAAGAAGGCGAAACAAAGGCTAAGTACTAAGGCTATTTTTCTCATTCTCATGATTCTTCTTTGAGATCAACAACTGGTGCAGAGCGCTCATTGTTGTTCTCGATTTCATAAAATTCTTCTGCTTTAAATTTCATCATGTTGGCAACTAATACTCCTGGAAATACTTGGATCTTTGTATTGTAGTCCCGAACGGTTCCGTTGTAATATCTACGAGATAGAGCGAGTTCATTTTCGACCTGAGAGAGATTATCCATCAGTTTTATGAATTGAGTATTTGCTTTTAGGTCTGGATAATTCTCTACTTGAATTCTGAAGTTTTTTAGAGCTCCTGTTATTGAGCCATCTGTTGAGGCCGTTTCCATGACGGATCGTCCTCTAGAACTTCTTTGCGCGACAATTTCTTGCAAAACTTCAGCTTCATGAGCATTATAACCTTTAACGGCCTCTATAAGATTTGGAATTAGCTCAAAACGCTTTTTTAGATTAACATCTATACCGCTAAAACCTTCACTAACAATGTTTTTTGCTCTTATCAGTCCGTTGTAGAGTAACCAGATAACGACAAGAACAACAAGGACCAGTCCCCCGAGAATAATGAATGGAATCATTTTAGTTAAGTTAATTTAGTATCTACTTCCTAAGATAGCTATTTTCTTGCATCAATAATCTACGTAATGTGACTTATTCAAGAAAGAAATGAAGTGATGAGAAGTCAATAATAGAATTGGTGTGAATTAATTTGGGGTAGGTGAAGGCAAAAAAAACTAATTCTCGAATGCGGTAATATCTGCTAAGGTGTTGTTCTCTAGTACTTTCAAAGTGCTATCACGTACCTGGATCATTAATCGGTTTACGCAGCAATTAATTTCGTCTGGGCAGTCATCACATTTTTGATAGAAATTTAAACTAACACACGGCAGCATTGCAATGGGGCCCTCAAGTGACCGAATGACATGTGTCATGGAAATTTCTTTGGGCTCCATTAAAAGGTAATATCCGCCTCCTTTACCTTTTTTAGAGCCAAGAATTCCCACTTTCTTTAGTGTGAGTAATATGCTCTCTAGAAATTTATGAGAAATATTCTCGCTCTTTGCAATTGTTGCAATTTGGACGGGGGTACCTAGCTTTTGTTTTGCCAGATAAGCTAGAGCTTTTACGCCATATTTTGTCTTCTTGGAAAGCATGAGTGTAAGGTATGGAATTGCCATTGAAAGTAGAGAGCTCAAACTCCGAATATCAATTACAATTTTCTCCTAGTGCAGTAAGGCTAATTAGAGGGGAGGTAGAATAAGTTGCTGTTGATTAATGCCTTACGAATCGTTAGCTATTAATCGTACCGACTCATTTGATCAGATTAGCTAATTATGAAACAAACTTATAAATTAAGAAATTACCACTTGTAGCTCAATCCTAAACTCGGAAGTATAGGGAATTGATAGATACGCTCATTAGTAACACGATTCACATAAAAGATATTTTTTCTATTATATGCATTCGTTACACTGGCAACAATTTCAATTATTGATTCGTTCTTAAATTTGAACTGCTTTTTAACAGTCACATCTAAACGATGATAATAAGGAAGTCGTTCACTATTAAATTCTCCCAATAGTGTTGTTGGTGAGCTTTGATTGGTTGTCGTTGGGTCTGTTGTAACCCCTCCTGAAAAATTTTCTTGTTCATAGAATCCTGCAGTAGGAGTGAAAGGTAATCCAGAACCTAAGTTCCAACGAAGACTAACTTCCAAGTCTTTTTTCTTTCCAAATAAATAAGTACCAACCAAGTTAATGTTATGGCGACGGTCAAATACCGGGAAATATAGTGTATCTCCATCCCAACGGTGAGAATATCCATATGAATAAACCCCCCAAAGGAATAAACGGTTACCTGAATACTTAATTAAGAAGTCTGCACCGTAAGATTCACCATTCTCTAAAATGAAATCTTTCTTGTAAACATCATCAATATGCGAGAAATCAGAGTTGTCAGGATACAGCTTGTTTTGATTGATATTACTCAATTGAGAAAAGTACTTATAATATCCTTCCACATTTATCGAAAGCTTTTTAGTGATATCTGCTTCAAACCCACCGATTGCGTGCCATGCAATCTGCAATCCATTTTTTGGCTCTTTTTCATTCTGGAACAATGTGACAAAAGTACTTTGAACATTTGTCGGAGCGGATAATAATCCATTAAACAAGTTGACAACGTCCTTGTCTGAAGATGCTGATGTAAAGTTCTGAGTGAAACGTCCACCTGAAACTTTCAATCTTAACCAGTCATTAGCGTTGAATTTAACTCGAAGACGTGGTTCAGGTGAAAAAGTATTAAGTGATGCGTAATACTGGCCTCTAATGCTTGGTTGGATTACCCATCGCGTAGAAATGAATCTATAGCTTAAGTAAAGTCCGACTTCGGTAGTGAAATTATTTGCCTCAATTTTTCGTTTAGCTTCGTTGAAAGTTGAGAATTGTGTGTTGAATCCTCCAATATTGAATCCATAATTTAACTCACTTTCATTTTTCATGAAATAGGTAAAATCAAACCCTAAGTCAAATCCACCAATTTGGCTAAAGCGTGAAAGCGTGTCTGTTTCGCTTATCGCTTCGTTAAAATCTGTTGAGTAATAACTACCGTTAACATGACCTCTAACAAATGTAGAAGAGCTTGAAGGCACTAGAAGGAAATTAATTCCACCTCCACTTTGTGTCCATTTAATATCGGCTATATTGTAGTCAACTTGATCACGATTGTGGAAACCGAAACCACTAAATTTAGAACCACTATTCCCTTTAAAGGTTATTTTTCCATATAAATCAGTAAAACTGAAAGGCATTCCTTCGCCATCATTGATTCTAGGGTACAATCCCTTTGATGTGTAATCAATCAAACTGTGCTTTGCTGAAAGGACATATGATCCAGAGCTTAATTTTTCCTTTCCTGTTTCAGGGTCAATTTTTGCTTTTGAGAAAGGACCTTCCAAAACAGCCTTAGCCATAAAAGGTGAAGCTGAAATTTTACCTCCAAACTTCTTTCTATTACCGTCACGGTATGTGATATCCATAATGGAAGAAATTCTTCCTCCATATTGTGCATCAAATCCTCCAGTAAAAATACTTGTGTTTTGTACGAGTTCCGTTTCGAATATTGAGAAGAAACCAATAGAGTGGAATGGACTATAAATTGTCATCCCATCCAATAATATTTTGTTTTGAATTGGTGTACCACCACGAACATAGATTTGACCACCTTGGTCTCCAGTGGTAATTACTCCAGGAGTAATACTAAACCCTCCAACAATATCATTTTCACCTCCAACACTTGGTATTCGCTCTAGTTCTTTTTTGTTCAATGATATTTCTGATATGAGTACTTGCGTTTCTTTTGTTCTAGAAGCTGCACTAGCATTCATTTCTTCTAAATCTTGGATGTCCTTACGTTTCTTAAGATTGAAATTTTTATCCAAGATTCCTTTCGTTTCACTAATCTCAATAGAAGAAGATTGTATAACGTATCCAGAACTCTCTACCTTAAGTATGTAGCTTCCTGGATTTAATTTAGATATAGAATAGAATCCTGTTACCTTGGTAACAGCTCCTGTTACAGCTGAACTATCTTGATTGAGAAGTTTTACCTTTTCGAAAGGCATTGGCTCACCATCTTCCCCGTAGATAAATCCACGAATGGTGAAATCTTGTGAGAAACCAACGTTGCCTAATAAGCAAACAAATATGAAAAGGGAGATAAGTTTCATAAGCAAAAAGTAACATTCTAGTTTAGGGCTCGAAGATACAATATTCAGTCTAAAAACGGCGAATAAGAATCTTGAAATATGTAAATGGTAGAAATTATTGATTTAACTGCCTTTGGATCGTTCCTTCATTTTTGCTAGATCCCAATATTTGTCCATAATTTCTAAAGTGGATTCTTCAATGTTTAGCTCATCTGATTTCATCAATTTTTCCATGGCTTTAAATCGCGAAATAAACTTATTATTCGTTCTGGACAATGCGTCTTCTGGATTCACTCCGACGAAACGAGCGTAATTGATTAGCGAGAACAGTACATCACCAAACTCGTCTTCAATTTTTAATTGATCAGCACCAGAATCAACTTCAACGGCGAGTTCATCTATTTCTTCCTTGACCTTGTTCCATACATCCTCACTTTTTTCCCATTCGAAACCAATCCCCTTCACTTTTTCTTGAATGCGATAAGCTTTGACTAGGGCAGGTAAGGATTTTGGGACACCTTCCAATACGGATTCTTTCCCTTCTTTTAATTTTAGCTTTTCCCAGTTGGATTTAACTTCTTCTTCTGTTTTTGCCTCAACATCACTATATATATGGGGATGACGATGAACTAATTTGTCACAAATCGAATTTAGAACACTTTCTACATCAAAATCACCTTGTTCTTCTCCTATTTTGCAATAGAAAACCATGTGAAGGAAAAGATCACCGATCTCTCCTTTCAGTTCTGGCATGTTTTTGTCTGTAATTGCATCGGCTAACTCATAAGTTTCCTCAATTGTTAAATGACGAAGAGTATCCAGTGTTTGTTTTTTATCCCACGGACATTTTTCTCTTAAGTCATCCATGATATCAAGAAGACGTTGAAAGGCAATTAGACGTGCATCCATTTTTTTATTTTCAAAATTAACAATTCCTAATTCTTCTGATTAATAAGTCAAGTTTGATTTGGCTTGTGATATAAATATGAAGTAAACTTTGAAAAGAGGATAACCCTTTGTGATAAGTACACGTCAATTTTTTTGATTTATTACATTTGTGTTGTGAGAAACCTATGCACATTATTACTTGTTTTAACGTCTATTACGTCTTTTGGGCAAAAGTTTGAAGATGCATGGGTGGAAGTTCGCGGTAAGATGGGCTTTCTTGCAGCTCACCGGAGTATAATGGGGCACCTTCCTACGAATCATGCCTACGCGCTAGAGGTTTCCTACCTTTTGCAAACTAAAAACCGAAAAAATTGGCATACTGCATATAATCATCCTACCCTTGGAGTGACGGGTTTTGCTGGTAGTGCTGGGAATAATGAGTTATTGGGCTATTATTTTGGAGCATATGGTTTCGTGAATTTGCCGTTTGTTAATCGAAAACACTATATGCTATCCGCAAAATTAGGATGCGGTCTTGCTTATGGTACAAAATATTACAATCCCGAAACAAATATTTTGGGGATGGCTGTTAGTACACCTATTAGCGCACAGATCGTGCTTGCTTTGGAGCAACGATTTAAATTCGGCAATCATTCGATAACGGCTGGTATAGATATGACTCACTTTTCAAATGCTGCGACAAAAGTGCCTAATCTAGGATTAAATCTTCCATACGTGAGTCTGGGCTACGGGTATCGAATTCATAGATCAATTGATACAACAGTTCGAATACATGATTTTGTAAAATCTTGGGAATTTGGTGCGATGGCGATTGCTTCAAGAAAAGAAGTTTTTCCAACCGGAGGAAGAAAATATCCCATTTTTGGATTGAACATATTTGCGAGAAGATACTTCCGACCAAAAACTGGTATGGAAGTTTCTTTTGATATTATATCAAATCAATCGATAATGGATTATCATTCTGATGTACCTAAAAGACAAATGGAAATTATTCAACTCGGTGTGTTTGTTGGGTATCTTTTACCGTTTGATAAGTTTCATCTTATTACTGGGATGGGAGTTTATGTTCGTGATAAATTTAAACCGGATGAATTGTTATATCACCGTGTTGGTATGCGTTATGTCTTTAATAATGGTATTAATATTAATCTTGTATTAAAGTCGCACTGGGCTAGGGCAGATTATGCAGAATTTGGACTTGGTTATACATTTAAAAGATGAGATATATAATTCCCATATTGATGATTATGCTCGTCGGCTGTAAAAAGTCTGAGGATAGATCTTGCTTTAAATCTGTCGGGGGGGTAACTACAAAGGAAATTACTCTGGACCATTTTGAAAAATTGTACATGGGACCACATTTGAGGTATGTCATTGTTCAAGATACATTGGAGAAGGTAGTATTACACGGAGGTAAGAATTTGTTGAATTTTATCGAATTAGCCATTGAAGGTGGTCGATTAAACGTAAGGAACAACAATGGATGCAACTTCTTGAGGGATTATAGTAAAATAGTGACTGTCGAGATTCATTTGAAAAAAATTGTAGATATCATTTTCGAAGGAACACATGAGGTTTTATGTCCAAAGACATTGAATACGAACAACCTTTTACTTGTGATTCGTGACGGGGCAGGGAAGGTGAATCTAGATGTTAATGCCAATGAGTTATGGATGGCAATAACTAATGGTTGGGGGAATTTTAATTTAATAGGAGATGTTAATTATTTGAACCTCAATATAAAAAGTAATGGTTTTGGTGATGCATATAATTTGAACGTCAATGATTCTATACATGTTGTTTCAAACACTACTGAGGTCTTGAAAGTACGTCCGGAAGGATGTGCTTTCAAGGCACAGACATTTTCCTCGGGCGATATTTGGTATATTGGAACCCCTATATCGCTGAATTTTAATGCATATGGAACGGGAGAGTTGGTTGATCGAAACTAAAAAATGATGAAGCTTATTACAATTGCGAAAAAGTCTTTTACGACCCACTATAATTGATAACTTTGTTCTTTAAAGATTGAATTATGGAATTGATTCTTATTTCTATTGGATTATTGGCTTTGGCCTTTGGAGGAATTGCCATTAAAATTTGGGCAAAAAAAGGCGGTGAGTTTGCTGGGACGTGCGCGAGTAACAACCCTCTGTTACAAGAGGAAGGCGCTACTTGTGGGCTTTGCGGAGCAAAACCAGAAGAACAATGCAAAAGTGATGAAGCCGCAGCTTAGGCTTAGATACTTCGCTTAAGTTGCATTAGTATTTTGAATGCATTGTCGATATCATCTGAATTGACAATAGCTGTGAATTCGTTTGCTGTAGAAACAACTTGTTCTATGTTGATTCCTTCCCACGCTAAGTGCTTCATTATGTAGTAATAAACACCATAAGTTTCGGTGTTCGTTTCAGGTAGTTTAACCGTTATTGAAGATAGGTTGACATTGTGGCCTTTTCTTCGTTCATTCAAGAAAATACGTTCAATATCTTCTTCATATTTAGCATTTAGAATGTAAGTAGTTTCTGTAATTCCCTTACATAAGGTGAAAAAGCTATCCTTATCATTACTTATAAACTGGATAAGTTGACGTTGGCTTTCTCGTAATGTTTCCGAATTTTCAAATGTAAAATCAATAAGGTCACTGCGGACAAGAAAATCGCCAATGCCACCAATAACATTTTTTATTTTGAGATCTAATCTATGGTAAACACCAGGAGTCATGCGCTTAATAGCCATAACAATCGCACCTTCCTTAATTTCTTTTCCTGTACCTTTTTCGACTTCAGGTCTAATCTTTCGTGCTAATGCAGAGATATTGATTAGGTTTTCAGTCATCGCTTCTCTTAAGAAAGGACTTCGATTGATGATTTCTTCGGTTACTTTACTAATAGTGCTCATAATATTTTACAAAGAGACCAAACTTAGTGAATTAAATCCATTTTGTGTTAATAAAAAAACATAATTGTGGGATAATACTATTTTTTCAATAGGACTTCATCAACAAGGCTAATAGCAAGCTTAAGTTGTTGAGCGCGCGTTAAATTCGTGTTGTCAATAACTATTGCATCAACTGTTTGAGTCAGTGGGCTGATTAATCTAGTGCTATCAAGATGGTCTCGCTCCATTAAATTTTCACGAACCTCTTCTGGGGTAGTTGCAATTCCTTTTTCCGACATTTCTAGAAAACGCCGATTCATTCGAGTTTCGATATTTGCAGTAACGAATAATTTAAGTTCAGCTGCTGGAAACACAACGGAACCAATATCTCGGCCATCCATAACGATACCTCCATATTCTCCCATTTTTCGTTGCTCTTTTACTAGTTTTTCTCTTACCTCTTTTATTGAAGCAATTTTTGAGACCATGGAAGATATCTCTGGGGTCCGGATCTTTTGTTCTACATTTTCACCATTGACCAATAATTCTGGATTCCCCGATTCAGCGACTAATTCAAAGCGAAGTTCAATATCTTTTATAAGTTCAATCACTTTTTTAGTGTTGACTTTTCCGTTTTCAATGCCTTTGTTTTGCAATGCAAATAGGGTTACACCTCTGTACATAGCTCCTGAATCAATAAATATGTAGTGTAATTCTTTGGCAAGTTGTTTTGCTAACGTACTTTTTCCACATGAGGAATGGCCATCAATTGCTATTGTGATTTTCTTTGAATGCATTAAGACAAATGTAAGGGAAAAATTAGCCCAAAAAAATAGAGCGTCCCGAAGGACGCTCTATTGGAATAATATATTCGACTTCTAATTAGAAGTGGAAAGTCATTCTCAAAGAACCAGCAGGTCCAAAAACAGAGTTTAATCTGTCAGTGTCAACACCGAATCCAGATCCATTCTTAGTCTCCATAGTGAACGTGTTAGTTGCTTCAGTACCAGCATTTGTGATACCTTCAGTTTCTAACTCAGTAGAAGATGTTCCATTCGCAGTGAATGCAAGACCCCATCCGAACTCACCACCGATAGCCAATCTTGGCATAACGAAGTATTCAGCTCCGATAAATCCACGAAGACCGATACCGAATTGAGTTCCACTCTTAGATACTAAAACACGACCAGCGTTACCGAAAACATCTGTACCAGTGTTATCAGCTACTGCATCGTTATTAACATCCATATCATCAGCCGCATCGATATCAACGATACCTCCTGGTCCAACAACATTTTGAGTCAACGCATTACCATAAGTAAATGTGTTCTTAGTAGAAGCAATGTTGAATCCTAATTCAGCACCATAGAAACCTTGAAGACGTCCGAATCCTCTTCTTTTTTCAAGTCCTACAAGGATACCTACATTAGTAGATCCTGCTTTCCACGTGTTCTCAACCATTACTGGCTCAGCTGATGGGTAATCAGTAACTGCAACAGATCCACGGTCAGCAACCATTTCAGAACCTTTTGCAGATCCAAATCCTAAACGGATACCAGCTCTATAAGCCATGTCATCAGCAGCAAAGTACTTACCACGGATAATTTGATTGTTTGTTAAGTAATTCCAAGTTGGGGCAGCATTGTTTCCTTGTCCACCACCAATAAGGTTACCTACATAATTCAAAAATGGGTTAGCATCAATGCTGATAGCCCAATCACCTTCAGCTGGCAAGTATGCTTCACCATGTTTTGATTCCATTTTTTGAGCGAATGCAAAAGATGATCCTAAAATCACTGCTACCGCTAAAATCGACTTTTTCATATAAAAATTAATTTTGGTTTGTTCAAATGTACTCATCTTTTCGGAAAAGGTTTCAAAAAAGAAATGCACATTTAAAAGTTTATAACCTATCTTAATAAGGGCGTGATTAAAAAGTCTAGCGTTTCCGTGGGATTAAGCCTATTTGCGCCACTTCGAGAGGTTTGTTGATAAAGTTAACATATTACCGTACCCCGCTGCAGAATATGCAGTGAATCCATAGTCTAATCGAAATTTGGTGAAATGAACTCCCATTCCGAAAGAGAAACCAGCAATTCCTGGCCTTTGCTCTAAAGCGAGTTCCTTACGTCGATGATAATCGAACCCAATTCGGATATCGATGTTCTTTCCTGCAAGAACTTCAAGTTGGTAGGAGAAGTGTCTTCCAAGTTTTTCGAACCAACCTGCGCGCTCAACAGGCACGACCTCGCCAGTTAAGGGATCAATAGTGGGTTCCAATGAAGGATCATTGTAGGTAATGTCCCACTTATTTAGGTGATGCGCCAATAATGTGATTCGGAATGGTGCGTGTTTAACGCGGTAAGATGTTGCTAATTGAACCTCTACTGGTAATGGGGAGCGGTTTCCTTTGATGTAGCCTTTAAATTGATATCCAATATTTTTTGCAAGCATGGTAACTAAAAAACCATGTTCTTCCAATCGATAAGTAGCAGCAAAATCTACCGTGCCTCCAAACGAGCTATATGTTTCTAATTGTGAATAGAGGAAATTAAGGTTTGCACCTAAACTTATTCGTTTGTTTAATTGCTTGCCTATTGATGCTCCAGCGATCATCTCAAATGGACTAAATGTACCTTCTGAAGTTCCATTAACTGCTGTACGTTCAATAGTCCCGTAGCTAATGTATTTAATGTATCCAGCCATAGTCGATTCTATGGACTTAAGATTAAAACCGTAGCCTAACATACCATGATTTATTCTACCAGGTAACAATGAAGAGCTAAAGCTGATGTCCTTATCCATTTTTGAATTTAGAAGGGATGGGTTTGCGATTCCCATCGTGACATCATTATCCATTACAGATATGAAATTGCCTCCGAGTCCCGCAGATCGAGCATTGTACGTTAAATCCAGAAAAGGAAAAGAGTTTGTACCACCAGTTTGTCCAAAAGTAAAGGACACTGAAAAGAGGAGTATGCCTAGAAGCTTTGTTTTCATTTCAATGGAATAACGCAAAGTAAACCGAAAAATTTTAAATCAGATTCTTTTTCCTATTTCGATTGCCTCTAAATCATGAATTTTCCCTTCTGTAATGGAAAACCGAAGTAGTGTTTTTACTTGATGAAACCCCTTGTATCCGCATGCTCCTGGATTCATCCATAGCATATCGAAGTTCGGGTCCTTTTTGACTAAAAGTATATGGGAGTGTCCACAAATAAATAATTGAGGTCTATGTGTGTTAATTAATTCAAGCGCATTTTTTTGGTATTTACCTGGTTTGCCCGCAATGTGAGTAATCAACACGTCAAGTCCTTCACAATTGAATGCCTCTACTTCTTTCCATTCACTTCTTATTTCTGTGCCATCAATATTGCCGTAGACTCCTCTTGTTGGTTTAAATGACTGGAGTTCGTCTATGACTTCGATAGTTCCGACATCTCCAGCATGCCAAATTTCATCTACATCTTTAAAGTGCTTAAAGATTTTAGGGTCAACGTATCCATGTGTATCGGATAATAAGCCTATTTTTTTCACTTGGATAAACGTTTCTGAAAGATTTCGAAAAGTAGCATGTTGGCTGTTACGAGTGTGAAGCTATATAATATGTCTTCCATAGGAATGGTAAATAAGCGAGGAGCCACTTTTTGTCCTTCAGCATACCAAACAACAGGGTTTTCTGTACAACAACCAGTCAGAATTCCATTCATGATGAAGAATGGAATTAAGCTAATGACGAAAGCAAGCCCTATGAAACGTAATTTGGGAGTGAGTAACATCCAGATAAGAACAAGTGCATAACTGATTTCAACGGAAAGAGTGTAATAACCGAAATTTCCGAGTGTCAAAAGGTAGAGGGCATACGCTGGTAGTAATATCTTGAACATTTTATTGAAAACGTTCATGGAGTACGAACGGAAAAAGTATTTAACTACTTCGTAAATAAATGTGCAGGCAAAAGGAACAACAATGAAAAATAGAATTTCCTCGATAGGTAGGTTGAGTATATAGATCCCACTTATGTATTCGTGATTAAACCCCCAAAAGCCATTTGCCGTAAAAATGGCATCCCAAATAAGAAATGGAATGGCAATTATGATGCTAGCTAATAATGCGCTCTTCCATGACTTAAAGTAATTAACTTTTTTTTCAAAGCTTAAAACTACTGGGCACATGAGCGTGGCTAAATCTAACAACAAGTAGAGCCACTTCATGCTTTCCTAAATTTTTTAGGCACGTAGATTAAACCAAAGCACTCGCCATCTTCTTTCTCTGTTTTTTCATGATGTCTACGGTGAGCTCTTTTTAGTCCTTCAAAATAAGGGTTATTAAAATTGTCTAACCAATTAAACCGCCTATGGATTAATACTTCGTGGAAAAGAAAGTAGACAATTCCGTAAAGTGAAATCCCGAAGCCTATACCTATAGATAGGGTACTTCCGAAAATAAAACCGAGCATAATACATTGCCAAGATGGTATAGCGAAAATCAAAAAGAATAGATCGTTGCGCTGAAAAGTTTTTCCAGTTGGTTGATGGTGATCTCGGTGGACCGACCACAACGATCCATGCATGAGGTATTTGTGTGCTAGCCACGCAACAGCTTCCATTGTGAAAAAAGCAACAATAAATCCGATGATGAAAATGAGCATAAGCGAAGTTAAGGATACTGAGTGAACTATGGATGTCTAAAGAAGATTTATCCTGTTAAGGATATAAGATTTAGCGAATAATAGTGCTTTTGCATTGTTTGAAACACGAATACGATCGGTAAGTAGATCCTTTGTTGATTTTCTTTTTATTCGTCTTAAAAGTGATGTGTAATAGACGTAACTCACATAAACCCCAAAGCGAGAAGATTTTGGTAACTGTTTGATGCCTATAAATGCATCTTTAAATTCAGCATCTATTTCTGCTTCAATTCGCTTTTTGTCATTCGAATTCATTTCTTCGGTATTCAAATCAGGGAAATATGTTCTACCTAAGTCGTTAAAGTCATTTTTTAAGTCACGTAAAAAGTTGATTTTTTGGAAGGCAGAACCTAGCTTCATTGCTGATGGCTTCAATCGCTCATATTCTTGTTGGTCTCCGTAAACGAAAATTTTCAGACACATCAAACCGACAACTTCTGCAGAACCTAATATGTATTCTTTGTAGTTGTCTTCATTGTATTTAACGGGATTAAGATCCATTTCCATACTTTTAAAGAATTGCTCTATTAAGGTATGATCAATTGCATATTTATTGACGGTCGCTTGGAATGAATTGAGAATTGGATTAAGAGATATTTTTCTTTCTATCGCATCAAACGTCGCCTGTTTAAACTCTTCTAGAAGTTTTGCTTTGTCATATTCGTGAAAGGAATCAACGATTTCGTCAGCAAATCGAACTAATCCATATATCGCGTGAACGTCATTTCTTATTTTTTTGTCTAAGCACTTTACTCCTGCATAGAATGAGGTGCTATAAGACTTAGTTACTCGTCGAGATGCATCGAAGCAATATGTGTCAAAAATGGATTTCATTGATCAATCAATAGTTGTTTCGCAGCAATTTTACCTGAAATTAATGCAGGAGGTATTCCTGGTCCTGGCACTGTAAGCTGACCACAAAAATAGAGATTTTTCAACTTCGATTTTATTTTTGGCTTTAAATTGGCTGTTTGGCGCAATGTATTCGCCAATCCATATGCATTTCCTTTGTATGAGTTATATGCCGATTTGAAGTCGTTTATGCAAAATGAATTTTTGTAGATAATATGCTCCTTGATACTCTCCTTGCAATGCTCCTCCATTCTGTCAAGAATTAATTGTAAATAATGTTCTCTTGTTTTCGTAGAGTCTTCCAAGTCGGGAGCTATAGGAATTAGAACCATAAGGTTTTCGTGACCGCTTGGGGCAACATTATTATCAGTTTTTGAAGGAGCACAAACATAAAAAAGTGGTCGAGTAGGCCATTTGGGATCGTCGTAAATTTCTTTTCCATGCTGCTCAAGCTTTTCATCAAAAAATAAATTGTGATGATCCAATTTATCGATGATTTTGTTGATGCCTAGATAAAAGATCAAAGAGCTTGGAGCCATTTTTCTTTTGTCCCAGTACTCTTCGGAATAACGTCTATATTTCTTCGGTAATAGTTTTTGTTCTACAAAATTATAGTCGGCACCAGCTATTAATGCGTCAAACTCTATTGATTCACCATTTACTTGAAGACCGCTTACCTTCTCATTATTCGTTTCAATTTTTTCTACTGTTGACGAATAATTGAATACTACTTTGTGCTTTAATGCAACTTGCTCTAGTCCTTGCGCTAATGCATTCATGCCTCCATCTGGATACCAAGTTCCTAGCTGAAGATCCGCATAATTCATCAATGTGTACATTGCTGGAATTTTACTTGGACGCTCTCCAAGAAAAAGTACAGGAAAATTTAGTATATCTCTTGCTTTAGCCGATTTAAACCTTTTGGCAATGTCTTTTTCTACAGATTTCAAAACATCTAGTTTCAAGGCTTCTTTCAGAAGTTTAGGTTTTAGAAGCTCGCTTACTTTTAGTCCTGGAGATTCAATAAATGATCCCATGGCAGTTTCGTACTTAGTTTTGGCATCTTTAAGAAATTGTTCTAGTTTTTTTCCTCCATCGGGTTCGAATTCATCAAAAAGCTCGACTAATTTCTCATGTGCCATCGGAATAGAGGTGGATGAAAAGTCATTCCAAAAAACTTGGTAAGCTGGATCAAGCCGAGTAAGTTCAAAGTAGTCTTTTCGTGATTCGCCTAGATCTTCAAATAAACGATCAATTACATCTGGCATCCAATACCAAGATGGTCCCATGTCAAATGTGAATCCGTCAACTTTGTAATATTGCGAACGACCACCTGCCATTTTGTTCTTTTCAAACACTGTCACTTCATGTCCTTGCTTTGAAAGGTAGCAAGCTGCGTATAAACTGGAAAGCCCAGCTCCGATTATGCCGATTTTTTTCACGTGGCAAAGATAACGAGAAAAACAAGTATTTGGTAGTTAAAACTATTGAACAATTATTGATAATTCTTATTGAACACAAAAGGAGGATAATTGAGATGATTCCTAATAAAAGCTCTATTCATTCCACTCTTTTGACTTTCTGTTTTCTGTTAGTTGATAATAATATTTATTAGCACTAATAATAAATGCTAATTCTTACTGCGGCGATCTTCTTTTAATTGTTGTTATTTGAGTTGTATAATCTCCTTATCTTTACACTTAGAATGAAAAAAAGTAACGTAGATGATTGGATTAGGAAGAAGAAGGCTCGTAGGAGCAAGATGAATCCTATGGAAATTTTTGATGGAATTCAGAAAGGAGATCGAGCGGCTTTAAGTTCTGGAATTACATTAGTTGAAAGCAAAAATATCGAACATCGAAGTCACGCAAATCAATTAATTCAGTCTTGCTTGCCTTTAAGTGGAAATTCTATCCGAATTGGAATTACTGGTGTACCAGGTGTAGGAAAAAGTACATTCATTGAATCATTTGGAAAAGTACTATTGGCAAATGGGAAAAAGGTAGCCGTATTGGCTGTTGACCCTTCTAGTTCAGTTTCTGGCGGTAGTATTTTGGGAGATAAAACAAGAATGCAAGATCTCTCAATGATGGAGGAGGTATTCATTCGGCCTTCTGCGGCTGGCGATACGCTTGGTGGTGTTGCCAGGAAAACAAGAGAAAGCATAGTGTTGTGCGAAGCTGCTGGTTATGATGTTATTCTAATTGAAACGGTTGGAGTAGGACAGTCAGAAACTGTTGTGAAATCAATGGTTGATTTCTTCCTTTTGTTGATGTTGTCAGGAGCAGGAGATGAGTTACAAGGGATCAAAAAAGGGATCATGGAAATGGCCGATGCACTTGTAATTACTAAAGCGGATGGAGATAATGTCAAGAAAGCAAATATCGCAGCAAGGGAGTATAAAGGTGCGATGCATTTGTTTCCACCGAATGAGAATGATTGGATCCCGGAAGTGTTTACGTGTAGTGCAATCAATGGTGATAACATTGATAGGGTGTACGAGGTGATTTTGAGTTTTCAAAATGCGATGATCAGCAAGGGGTATCTAGAACATACTCGAAGAGAACAAGATAAAAAGTGGCTCACAGAAACCTTAAAAGAATTGTTGTTGAGTGACTTTTTCTTAGACGAGGAGATGCTTAAGGAGTTAAGAAGAATAGAAAAAAAAGTGGTGAAAGGTGGAATGACATCTTTTCAGGCAGCAGATCAAATTTATCAATTATACAGGAATGCAAGAAGAGTTTAAGATAGAAGGAGAATATATCGAATTGATTCAATTACTAAAAGCTATAGGGATGGCTTCTACAGGAGGTCATGCTAAAATAATTGTCGATGAAGGATTAGTAATTCGAGATGGAGAACGCGAATATAGAAGGAGGGCTAAAATTAGACCAGGTGAAGTGCTTAAAGTTGTCGATAGAATAATTGAACTGAAGTAATTGAATCCTAACCTAGAACATTTGCTGAACATCTTTTTTTAAGGCTTCGACAGCAATCTCAGAAGGTAATTTTCCGACTTCGCCAACGATTTCAAATATCTTTCCCGAAAGATCCATACCATTAGAAGTTGGTCCCATTTGTTGGCCTGCAAGGTGAATGATTTTCAGCGTTTCTTCTTTAGCTTTTTTAACCATTTCCCATGTCCCGGCATTGATGTAAAGTTGTTGAGCAATATTGTGTTCGTATTCTTCACGAATAGATTCAAGCAATTTAATTTGCATCGCTGCGGCTGGAAGTCCAGGGTTGTTATGCCGCATCACCAGACTGTTTGGGTGTATACGCTCCATTAATAAAATAGCTCTTTGGTACGCATCTACACGCTGAGGCAGGAAAAAGGTTTGACGCTCTTTTTTTAATTCAGCTTGCAGAACACTATGTGTTGCACGCAAATCTTTCTCTGCAATTTTCCGCATAAAAAAGATGGCTGTTAATAGCACGGCTCCTGCTGGTACGATAATTAATGCTAATTGAAACGCGATTTCCATGAAATTCATATTTGCTTGTTACAAATATAGAATTCTATCCTTCACAAAAGTAACAGTTGGGGGAAAGTTAATGATTAAGCTTGTGCCTATTTATGAATAAATTTTCCATTAAGAATTATTCCTTCTGCGTCATAAATTTCTAGATGATAGAAATCAGGGCTTAGCCCAGCATAAGGAATGAAATTGTCTTTATTTGGAAGTAAAAAATCGCGCTGAACTACGACGCCAAATTTATTTCTTAGAATGAAATAGGTTTCTGCTTTTTTGTTGTTTATCAAATGAATTTCTGCCTTCATATTGCTCGGGCCATAGATTATTGAATCCGTAATGTTCACAATTTTAGGCGGCGTATACAGATCGTTGGATGTCGAAATGTCCAGTTCTGCTCCACTTTTTACTGAATTACATCCAGAAATCAGAAGCAAGATTGTTATACAAAAAACACCCACAATAATCCTCATACAATGAAGTTAACAATTACCGAGAAATAAACAGGCTCAAATCATTCGAACATTAAGCTACCAATATCAAGAACTTCTTTCTGGGTGGATAGTCTCCTCGTTATTTCCTGTACTTTTTCATTTGGTTTTCCATAATTGGTTACCAATTGAATTTGAATAGTTGTTGGTCCCGAAATACGTTGTGATGAAGTGCCATAATAATCTACTTGTACTTTGTACTCCCCTAAAAGTGCATTTTTAATAGTGAACATTTCTGGTCCATATCCTTGGGTAAAGTCGTTCGACATTCTACCGCCGATTATTGTTTCTTTATGGGAGTAAAAGCATTTTTCGCCACGAGGATCGGTCACCCATAAATCCATGTCACAATTGTCAGAATCCCAGTTGAGAATTACACGAACGTCAACAGGAAGATCTTTTATGAACTCTTGATCAATATTATCGATATTTAGCTTGCCTCTATGCGTAGAAACTATTTTATTAATTTCAATTAGTGCAATGGTTTCAATTCCAGGGAAGCGTCCATCCCAAGATGTTTCGACTACCTTGTAAAGCATGTCAATTGCCTCTTGGTTTTTGTTACGCTTCGCAAGACATAATCCAAGGTCGCGAAACGATTGTGGCTCTTCTGGACGAATCTTAGCAACCTCTTCATAGATCATGATAGCTAGGTCATAATATTCAAGCTGTTCTAATCTATGTGCAAGAACTCGTAGGAGTTCATGACTTTCTAATTCCATTTCTGCTATGTTCGATAAAATGCGAAGCGCGAGCTCTTTTTCTCCTATTTCAAGGAAAAAATCTGATACGTCTAAAAAGAAGGAAGGGGTTGAACTATTTTCTTCCTTCAAACTGAGGTAGGTACTGTATCTCTTATCTTCAGAAGCTTTTTTTAGTTCTGTCAAATAAGGGGCGTCTGGATTCCATGCTGCAAGGTTGATAGCAGCAGATTTTTCTTTGCTTTTTCCATCTTTTTTTCCGGACAAGTTTTCTGGTAGGCCTCTGGTTACAGCATTTACTTCTTCGATAGCTTCTGAATTGCCAGAACCATTCATTTCGGATTCTTGACTCATCATTTCTAACATCCTTGGAGCCTCATCTACAGATTCAACAGGTTCATCCATTCCATTTCTATCACCTTCGGATCTTTGATCGTGTTGTTGCTTATCATTTTCTATAATCTTAGCAAGATCAAATTCCGTATCCCACCACTTCGCGTATGCATTGAACTCTTCTTTGACTCTAGCCAGATGCTCTTTCAATTCATTATCTTTTGTTTCTTTAATTGAATTGAGCTGAGTGAGATATTCTTCCAAAAGTTCAGTGGGTGGAGTTATCTCGTGTTCTACATAATCTTCCACTCTATCTAGTACAATGAGAGAGGTGTTACGGGTCACGATTCCAAACTCTTTTCCAAGTCTGGTTATTTTCTCCTCATTTTCTAGATAATTGATGTCTAATTCGGCGAGTTTTTTCTGTGCCCATATGCGACGGATTAACCCAGTTTTTGTCAAATGCTCAACTGGATCAATAGTCATGTGTATTTGACTAGTTGATTCACCATTTCCGAAAGAGAAGTTCAGTTCAGATTTGCCTTTAATGATTCCAACAACATGAACTTCGTCCTGTATTGTTGTAGGCATGGAAGGATATGAATTTTCGATTCCATTACCCTGATATTGAAAATTTCCTCCTTGTAACATTTCAACTGCATCTGAGTTCTCTGTTTTTAATAAGTTGATGTAATTCCCTCCTGTAGCAGATGCCATATATTTTAGGTATGAATGATTAGCAGAACTACTTGAATTAATGGTGTTGATTGCTCGTTTCTTCGGAAGTTTACCTTGCTTGATACCGAAGTTCGATAAACCATCTCCAAATAGTAGAAAGACATCGCACGTATACTTTGTATAATCAATACTCTCATAAGCAGATGCTCCGTCATAAGGGATTTCTGTTAACTGCTTTTGTAAATGTTCCCAGTGACCATCTTTTATTGTGTAGGATTTAACTAACTCATTGTCGTTACGCAATGAGATAAGTTTTACCGTAACATTTTTGTTCTGTTGGAAATAATCGTCAAGAATAGAAAACTCTCTACCTGAATCTCTATTTGTGCTAGAATTCGATGCATCCCAAATTAACCCAATTGAATTTGGTTGTTTGAATTCTACTTGCATTTTACGTGGAGTAATCGTTGTATAATAATAGTATTGGTCTTCAGTTCCAGGTACTTTTTCAGTGTAAATTTGCTGTTTGTTTTTGGGAAAAGGCAGAGCTATGCCGATTTGTTTATTTGCTAAAAAGTTTTTTTGAGATATACTTGCAACAAAATTCTCTTCCCATTTTTCAAACGCTAAATTGACAAGTGAATTCTCTTCTAAAATAGGTTTGATCTCTTGATTAAAAACTTCAACATGTAGATTAAACTGGTTAATTTTTTCTTTAAAATTTAAAGGGAGTAGATATATGTACGATTGATTGTGTTTATCTAGCTCTTGTTCGTACGCGACTAGGATTCTTTTGTGTCCTTTTGATGGAATTGGGTAAACTCTGGCTTTGAAGTTATTTCCTTTTGTCCATTCAAGGAGTCCTGGGTCAATATTTTGCCGCACAATACTCTCAAAAACTTGTTGACCTTTTTCTTTTTCTACGATGACACCTTCTCGAAGTTTTCCATCAACATCCATAGCAAATCGTGATACTGTTTGACCTTCTCCTAAAGGAAAATACAATTGTCCTTCAAGTACTGTACTTGAATCATTGTAAAAAGTCATTTCTAAGGTTGTTGTAGCTATGTTGCCAATAACCTTGATGTCAACTTTTAAATCGCTTAATTGAACTGGGGCAGATCCCCCTTCTTCCTTTTTTACCATCAATGCCGGGAAATTATCCAGCTTTAGCGTGTCGTCCTTATTCAAATCAATATATGGAAGGGTTGTTGGAAAGACCTTTTCAGGTCCGTTATTCCATAGAAGGGAAAAACCAACAAAAGGAAAGATTCCAAAGATGATAGCTGTCAGAAGATTTTTTTTTTGTTTCATGTGTATGGATTATATAACAAGGTACATCTTTAGATGTTAAAAGTTCAAAAATCTTGCGAGTAAGTGGAGGCTCTATGATAGAGTATAAATAATTCTTGTTTGTTATTCATGAGAAGGGAGTTGAGAAACTTCGATTTGTGAAAAAATAGTATACTACTATTCATATTCAATAATTTAGGACAGGACTTGTTCTGACCTTTTTTATTTTCAATTGACGTATTAACCTTTCTATGAGTTACGTTTGTTATTTTTACCATTAGATTCGCTTGAAATGACCAATACTCTCATTGTTACAATTCTTGTTGCCTATTTTTTAGTCCTCGTTGGGATTTCATTTTTAACTTCTAAAAAGGCGAACAATGCTTCTTTCTTTTTGGGCGAGCGGAAATCACCTTGGTACATAGTTTCATTCGGAATGATCGGCGCTTCACTTAGTGGCGTCACTTTTATTTCTGTGCCAGGATGGGTAGGGAATGAAACGAATCAATTCAGTTATATGCAGGCTGTGTTTGGCTACTTAGTCGGTTATTTTATTGTAGCATATGTGTTATTACCATTGTATTATCGTTTGAATTTGACTTCTATTTATGAATATTTGAAGCAAAGATTTGGTTTATGGAGCTACAAGACTGGAGCTTCTTTTTTTCTGCTCTCAAGAATAATTGGCGCTTCTGTTAGGTTATTGCTTGTAGCGAATGTTTTGCAATCGATACTATTTGATAATTGGGGAATACCATTTGAGGTAACAGTGATCATATCCGTTCTGCTAATCTGGATTTATACTAGCCGTGGGGGGATAAAAACAATTGTCTGGACGGACACTTTGCAGACGGCATTTATGCTTGGCTCTGTTCTTCTTACGGTATGGTATATCAGCGATGCGATGGGGTTGGCAGAGAAGGGAGGGGTTGTTCAGACAGTCTCTAATAGTGGTTATTCTCAAATCTTTTTCTTTGATGATATCTCAAGTAGTAACCACTTTCTCAAGCATTTTCTAGGTGGTATCTTCATTACGATTGGAATGACAGGACTTGATCAGGATATGATGCAGAAAAATTTGAGTTGTCGAAATATCAAAGACGCTCAAAAAAATATGATAAGCATGGCTGCCGTGTTAGTTGTAGTGAATCTAATATTCTTGTCTCTAGGGGCGCTATTGTACTTGTATGCAGAATCCAACGGAATAGACTATGAGAAATCAGATTTATTATTCTCATCTGTTGCTTTGAATGGAGATATGGGGGCTGTCATCGGGGTGTTATTTCTATTGGGCTTGATTGCAGCAGCATACTCCAGTGCTGATTCGGCATTGACTTCATTAACGACTTCTTTTTCAATTGATTTTTTAGGCGTTAAGAATAATACAGAATCTAAAAAAGAAGTAGGTGCTAAGGAGGTGCTTAAAGATTTGATTGATGCTCCTATTAATGGCGAAATAGAGTACGTGAAAGTCGTGTTGGATAAAAAAAATGAGCGCACTCGGAAAATAGTCCATGTGGTTATGTCTGGAGTGATAATTTTAGTTGTGCTTTTACTTAAATATACAACAGATGATTCTGCAATAGGATTATTGATGAAGTTTGCAGGATTCACTTATGGACCACTTATAGGTATGTTTTTCTTTGGTATTATGACCAAACGTTTGCTCAACGATAAGCTCGTTCCGTTTATTTGTTTATTGTCCATTATAATAACATTTGTTCTTTGGTATTTCTCTGCGGGTGCACCTGGAATCGAGTCTGGAGCCCAAGGTATTTTTGGAGCATATAAATTTGGCTTTGAACTTATCATCTTGAATTCATTGATTACCTTTACCATGCTGCTTGGGATGTCTAAAAGCAGTGCTAAAATTGTGAAACATGAAGATTCAAATCCACGATAATAATTTACATCTTAATTTCGCGCCTTTAACTTTAACAAGACCTGTAGGGAATTTACGTGTTGGAATCCTCACTAATGATGAACGTTGGAAGTTATATATTCCAGATGCTAAGATTACTTATAAAACAATGGAGTATTTGTCAGGGAAATTCCCTTCAGATGTAAACGTTGTTTCGGTAAGTGCATCTGTTATACCTAATGAGCAAGTTGCTGAGGCAGTTTCTAAGTTGAAAGGGAATGAAGTGTTGAAATTTCAAGGTCAGTGGATTGCTCGGGTTGGTACAGGTGAAGTTTTTGTCGAATATGTTGGAGAAGAACCAATAATCATAAATCAACGCTGGGAGATGTATCAAAAAAATGGCGAAGTTCTAAACCAAGATTTTATAAGGTTGACGTCTAGAAAAACCACCGTTCAATTATCCTCGACAAATACTATCATTGGTGATCCTAACTTGATTTTTCTTGAAGAAGGAGCGAAAGTGGAAGCATCTATTTTAAATACTACAGAAGGCCCTATTTACATTGGGAAAAATGCTGAGATTATGGAGGGGTGTACTGTTCGAGGGCCACTTGCTCTATGTGAAGCAAGTACTTTGAAAATGGGAGCTAAAGTGTATGGAGCTACTACACTTGGCCCGTATTGCAAGGTTGGTGGAGAAGTCAATAATGTGATTTTTCAAGCCTATTCTAATAAAGGACATGACGGTTTTCTTGGCAATTCTTTAATAGGAGAATGGTGTAATATTGGAGCGGATACCAACTCTTCAAATTTGAAGAATAATTACGGAAAAGTAAAGGCATATAGTTATGTCTCGGGAAATATTGAGCAAACTGACATTCTTTTCATGGGGTTAGTTATGGGGGATCATTCAAAGTGTGGAATTAATACGATGTTCAATACAGCTTCTGTAGTAGGAGTTTCATCAAATGTTTTTGGTGCAGAATTTCCAGATAAGTTTATTCCGTCATTTCGATGGGGAACGCACGGTGACGAATATAACTTTGAAAAGGCAATTGAAAGTGCTAATAACATGATGGAGCGCAGAGGAAAGCAGCTTTCCGATGACGAAATTGCCATTCTTGATCACATCTCTGTCACAAAATAGGACAAAATAGCAGTGTATTTCTGTTGGCATACCATTTGAAAGTGATGTGGTCAAGCCGAAATACATTTTTTTCGGAATCATCGCTGACACAATGGCGGAGAGAAATAGAAATTGAATGAGCAAATTTTTTGATGATAATTTTATAGAGTTCACTTCTGGCATAGATGCTGATGCGGAATTCATTCCACTTATTTCTGCAGAGGAAGAGGAGAATATGAATAAGCAATCATACCCAGATGAATTGTCAATTCTTCCACTAAGAAATAATGTACTATTTCCTGGAGTTGTTATTCCAATAACTGTAGGGAGAGACAAGTCGATTAAGTTGATCCAAGAAGCGAATAAAGGTTCGAAAATAATTGGAGTGATATCACAGAAAAATCAGGAGGTGGAGAGTCCAGAGTTTAAGGATTTGCACCTAGTTGGTACAGTTGCGCAGATAGTGCGATTATTGAAGATGCCTGACGGAACTTCGACTGTGATTATTCAAGGTAAGCGTAGATTCGAATTAGAACAACCGGTGCAAACAGAGCCATATATGCGTGCAAAGGTGCGTTTATTAGAGGAGTCTAAGGTGGATGAATCTAACAAGGAGATGCAGGTGATGTTTAAAACTATCAAGGATCTTGCCTTGCAGATTATTCAGGATAGTCCAAACATTCCTTCTGAGGCATCTTTTGCGATTGGTAATATTGATAGCCCTACATTTCTGGTCAACTTCATTTCGTCTAACATGAATGCTGACGTGGCCAAGAAGCAGGAGATGCTGAGAGAATTAGATCTTCGCAAGCGCGTTATGATGGTTTTAGAACATTTGACGCTAGAGGTACAAATGCTTGAAATGCGGAATGAGATCCAATCGAAGGTCCGTAAGGATATGGATAAGCAACAACGAGATTACTTTTTGCATCAGCAAATGCGTACAATTCAAGACGAGCTTGGAGACAATCCGCAACAGCAAGATGTAATAGACATGAATGAGCGGGGTGCCAATAAGAAATGGGCTGAACCTGTGAAGAAATTGTTCTATAAAGAATTGGAGAAACTGGGGAGAATGAACCCACAGGGTGCTGAGTATACAGTTCAGTTGAATTACTTGGATTTAATGTTAGATCTCCCTTGGGGTGAATTCTCAAAAGATAATTTGGATTTGAAGCGTGCAGCAAAAATTCTTGAGCGTGATCATTATGGCCTTGAAAAGGTTAAAGAACGTATTCTTGAATATTTAGCAGTATTGAAGTTGAAAGGGAATATGAAATCTCCAATACTCTGTTTTTACGGACCTCCTGGAGTGGGTAAAACTTCTTTAGGGAAGTCAATAGCTGAAGCTTTAGGAAGAAAATATGTACGAATGTCTTTAGGAGGGCTTCATGATGAATCAGAGATTCGTGGTCACAGAAAGACATATATTGGAGCAATGCCTGGACGAGTAATACAGAATATTAAGAAAGCGGCAATAAGTAATCCTGTATTTGTTTTAGACGAAGTAGATAAGTTAAGTAGATCTAATCACGGCGATCCATCTTCAGCATTGCTGGAAGTGCTAGATCCAGAGCAGAATAGTGAATTTTACGATAATTATATTGAGACGGAATACGATCTATCACGTGTAATGTTTATTGCTACAGCAAATAACCTTGGCACAATCCAAGCGCCTTTGCGTGATCGTATGGAGATTATCGAGGTAAATGGCTATACTATAGAGGAGAAGGTAGAGATTGCGAAGCGTCATTTATTGCCAAAGCAAATAAAAGAGCATGGAATTACTAAAAAGGATATTGGATTAGATAAACGTGTCCTAGAGAAGCTAGTTGAGGAGTATACGAATGAATCAGGTGTTCGTGGTCTCGATAAAATGGTTGCTAAGGTTGTGCGAAATAGAGCGCGTCAAATTGCTATGGATGAGAAATTTAATGTGAAAGTTTCAACTGAAGATCTCTTTACAATATTGGGAGCTGGAAGAGGCAAAACCAAATATGATAACAATGAAGTAGCTGGTGTAGTTACTGGTTTGGCATGGACAAGTGTTGGTGGAGATATATTATTTATTGAATCATCGATTACTAAGGGGAAAGGAAAGTTGACTCTGACGGGGAATCTTGGTGATGTAATGAAAGAATCTGCTGTGATAGCTCTAGAATATTTGAAGTCACATAGTTCATTACTTGGAATAGAACAAGAGGTGTTTGACAGACATAACCTTCATATACATGTTCCTGAGGGTGCTACACCAAAAGATGGTCCAAGTGCAGGTGTGACAATGTTGACATCGTTAGCATCCGTCTTTACTCAACGTAAAGTGAAGAAAAATTTAGCGATGACTGGGGAAATTACGCTTAGAGGAGATGTTCTACCTGTGGGAGGAATAAAAGAGAAAATTCTTGCAGCAAAACGAGCGAAAATCAAAGAAATCATTTTGTGTGAAAAGAATCGAAAAGATATTAATGAGATTAATCAAGATTATTTGAAGGGCTTGACATTCCACTTCGTTTCTAAAATGAATGAAGTATTAGACATTGCACTGACAAAATCAAAAGTGAAAAATCCACAAGTGATAAATTAATAATTCGCCGAAGATCGTCTTCGGCGTTTTCTTTTCATATTACTTTAGGTAACAATAAGTTTAAGTAACAAAAAAGGGACCCGAAAGTCCCTTTTTAATTGTTATTCTATTTGCTTTAGTTTTCTTTCCAGTTTTCATCCTTCCCATCGATATAGGGAATATTGGCATCTTCTAGTTGATCTTCTATTATTCGTAAACGGACAATAACTGAATCGAGCTTTTTTCGAAAGAATGAATAATCCTCTTCAGCGATTGCTTTATTTGTTCTTTGTGTTTTAGTCACACCAGAAGTATTTGAGAAAACTTGGTAATAAACGCGTCCAACACGACCTGAAATACTAGGAGCTGTTTCGAACTGGTTTGAAGATTTTATCCAATTCCCCCAAAGTGAAATACGACAATCCGTGAGTTCTGTTTTTAATTTTTCAATCTCCGAAAGAATTTTAATGTCAACGCCGGGGTAATTTTTTACTGCGTGTTCTATTAACTTCAACTTGTCATTGGTTTCTCCAAGTAATTTTCCTGATCCGTTAACTCTTCTGTGAGTTTCGGCAATTTCTTTTCTAAATTTAATTAGCTCAGTATTTTCCTCTGCTGATTGAATTTGATTATTCAATCCTTTAACACTAAAGTTGGTTTTATTGATTAGGTTGGCTACTTTCCCATTTTTCAAACTAAGAACTTCAACGGAGTACATTCCGGGCGCAACAAGCATACCTAAATCAGGGCTAGAATATCTTCCCGGTTTCGATTTGTTGATCTTAATTGGGCTAGTCGTTTCCATACGTAGATCCCAAGAAATTCTACTGAGTCCTTTTGATGGAGAAGAATTAAGTCTTTTTATTTCAATTCCATTTGCATCGCGAATGATCCATATTAGTTCCTTTTTATCTTCCATTTCCTCAGCTCGTAATTTATCGAAACTCGGGTATTCAACGGCTTCTTTTTTCTCCTCTTGATCGAGTTCTTTTTCTTGTCGTTTTTCTTTAAGTGTTTTTTCTATGTCCTTTTGGTATAGAGTGAAGGTTGCGCCAAACGTGGGGTTTTCTGCATTCCACATATTGTGTCCTTGACTACCTGTGCCAGTCAAGCCTAAAGGGGAACTAGGAATGTACAGTAGAGCTTCTTTTATAGGAAAGAGAACAGCGTCATTTTCAATCGTTTCTTTCGAAAGATTGCGTAATGGCGAGTAATCATCTAGAACGTAAAACCCACGACCAAAAGTAGCTATCACAACATCACTTTCACGTTTTTGAAGTTCAATGTCATAAACGGCAATCGTTGGCAAACCTCCTAGTTTAGTCCAGTTTCCACCTCCATCATTAGAGAAATAACAACCGAACTCGGTCCCTACAAAAAGTAAGTTCGGGTCAATATGATCTTGTCGAATAGCAAAAGCCGAGCCTCGCTCAGGTAAATTCCCTGAAATTGATGTCCATGTTTTCCCATTATCAATACTTTTCATTACATATGGGTGGAAATCACCAGATCGATGATTGTTGAATGTGGCAAATACCGTGTTTTGATTATGCAAACTTGCAGTGATCATATTTACACGAGTGTTGGCTGGTACATTTGGAAATGAACTTGTTTTCGTCCACGTATCACCGCCGTTTAATGATGATTGAATCAGGCCATCGTCTGTTCCTGCATACAAAAAACCTTGTTTAATGGGGGATTCGTCAAAAGCTACAATGTTTCCATAAATAGTTGTAGACCTGTTTTTCTCTACAGCATCAATCGCCCAAACTTGCCCCATTACTTCCAGTTTATTCCTGTCAATTTGTTGTGATAAATCGGGGGAAATGGTTTTCCAGTCGTCGCCACGATTAGTACTCTTGAATACTTTATTTGCACTGAAATAAATTGTCTTATTATCGTGCGGAGAGATTAATAAAGGGGCGTCCCAATTCCATCGATAACCATTTTCATCTTTCCCAGGCAGAGGCTGTATTGACACCTTTTCTCCAGAAATCTTATTGTATCTGACTAGCCAACCATATTGTGCCTGAGCATATGCAATATTTGGGTCGACGGGATCAATAGCAGATTCAAAACCATCACCGCCGTTAGTGATAAACCAATCAGAATTTAAAATTCCAGCATTATTGATAGTTGCTGAAGGTCCACCCATTGAGTTGTTGTCTTGGGTTCCTCCATATATGTTATAAAATGGCTCGGAATTATCTGTTGCCACTTTGTAAAATTGAATGATTGGGAGATTATCAAAATACCTCCATTCTTTGGCATGAGTATAAGTTTCGTAAATACCACCATCACATCCTACAATCCAATGATTCGAATTGTTTGGATCTATCCAAATACAATGGTTGTCTACATGTTTATGGTCTTCACCAGTAGCTTTGAAGTTTTTACCACCGTCCTCAGTATGGTGCAACCAGGTGTTCATTGAGAATACTTTGTCTCTATTTGTCAAGTCACAGATGATTTCTTGGTAGTAATTCCCACTCGTACTGTATCCAGACATTTTGTTCCAAGATTCTCCCATATTAGTCGATTGGTAAAATCCTCCTTGATCACCACGGCCTTCAACAATCGCATAAATGTAATTTGGATCAGCAGGTGATACAGAAATTCCAATTCGACCCATTTTTTTCTCAGGCAAACCATTGTTAATTGTTCTCCAAGAGTCCCCGCCATCAGTCGATTTGTATAGACCAGATTCGGGGCCACCTCCTATATATGTCCATTCTCGTCTTCTTCTTTGATGAGCTGAAGCATATAGAATATTTGGATTTATTGGATCGATAGCGATCTCAGCCACTCCGGTATGCTCTGAGATTTCCAACGTCCGACTCCAGGTAAGACCTCCATCAGTTGTCTTGTAGACACCGCGTTCTCCGCCTTCGCTCCATACAGGGCCATAAGCAGCAACCCACACTATATTTTCATTTGTGGGGTGGACAATAATTTTTCCAATATGTTCTGAGGTTTCCAATCCCATATTTTTAAATGATTTACCTCCGTCAAGTGATTTATACACACCATCTCCGTATGCTACTGATCGCTGATTGTTATTTTCACCTGTTCCAACCCAAACTGTATTTGGGTTAGAAGGAGCAAGCGTAATGCAGCCAATCGAATAAGAACCATATGAATCAAAAATAGGGTTGAAGGTTATTCCATGGTTCTCAGTCTTCCATACACCGCCTGATGCGGCAGCGATGTACCACATGTCATGGTTGTTGGGGTGAACTGCAATGTCAGATATTCGACCGGATGTTTTGGCGGGTCCAACCATTCGAAATCTCAATCCAGAGACGAGTGAAGATTCGATGGCTGTTGAAGATTTATCTTTTTTCTTCTGAGCAATAGCCGGTAAAGAATATGCTATGGCAATAAGTGAAATCAATAGAATTTTCATTGTTCTGTTTTTCATTTTTATGAACATATCAAATGTTTTAATTGGGTAATAGTAATGGAATCTATCTTAAATCGGCGGATTATCATTAAATTGAGCCCCTAATTAAACAATTTTATGAGACATTTTCTAATAACCAGTGTAGTTTTACTTTTTTCATTTGGGGTATTTTCTCAAGTGAAAATTTCAGATGACTTTAGTTATACCATTAGCGATCCATATAGAGTGGTTGATGGGATGAAGTCCTATTTCTCAAAAGGAGATGAGGTTCTCTCAGTCAAATATGGAAGAGGGGTCTTTTATTTTCAGAAATTTTCTGGTCCTAAATTGAATGAAGAGAAACGCGTTGAGGTTGAAAAAACAACAGGGTTTACTGCTGAATCTTTCGAAGAAGTTGATGGTAAATTTTACTTCTTTTTTTCTGTTTGGGATAGAGACGCTGGAAAGGAACAATTGTATTCCCGCGAAATTGATTTTGACGGATGCAAGTTTGTTGATGAAGGGAACTTACTCTTTAAAGTCGACGGTAAAGTAACTGGAGGTTTTGGGTTTGGGAATTTGATTTTTAATACGGGATCAAGTGGAAAATTTCATTTTACAAAATCATTTGACGAATCCAAATTAATTATTCAATATAGACGTAAGCCTGAAGAGCGTAGAGATGACTTAAACAAAGATGTCATTGGAATGCATGTTTATGATCCAAGTATGCAAGAAGTATGGTCTTCAGATGTTGAAATGCCATATACAGAGAAGAAAATGAATAATTTAGGCTATTCAATTGATTCTAAAGGGAATACTTATGTTTTGGCAGAAGTTTACTTGGACAATACAACGAGACGAAGAGCAAAAGATGGAACTCCAAACTATCGTCTTGAGCTTTTGAGAATAGATGCTGACGATCAAAGTATTGAAACTTCAGCAATTGAGATGGATGATAAATTCATAAAAGATGTTGGTTTCTTCGAAGGAAAGACTGGAGAGATGTTGATGGCTGGTTATTATGGGAACAGATCTAATGGAGGAACTGATGGAATCTTTATGAGTAAAGTGACAGAAGAAGGAGATGTAGAAGAGAAGGTTTATTATGAGATCCCTGTTGATGTAATGAAATTATATATGTCAGAGAGAAAGCAGAATAGAATGGAAGCCAAAAATGACGCTAAAGATTACAGTATGCCGAACATGGTTCTTCGTGATTTAGTTTTTGGAGCTGATGGAAGTGTTACCGTATATGGGGAACGTTATTTTGTCAAGTCGAGTTATAATTCAAAAACTGGTCAAACGACTTATACTTACTACTATCAAGAGATATTGGTTGCAAGCATTGGTTCTGATGGAGAATTGAAGTGGATGAATAAATTACCTAAGAATCAGGTAGGTTCTAACGGTCGAGGAGGAATGGGATACTATGTAATGCCTGGAGCAGAGTATGACTATCTACTTTTCCTTGATAATGTACGAAACATTGAGTTGCCGATGACTAAGTACCCAAAAGCACACAAAGATGGGGCTGGTGGATTCATGACTGGGTTTAAACTTTCGACAGAATCTGGCGAGGCAGAGAAAATATCTTTGTTTGACACGAGAGATGCGAAAGGTATCGCCTTGTATCAATTTAACACGGGACGAATTGTTCAGATTTCTGATCAGGAGTTTGCCGTTGAGTGCTATAAGAAGAAAAAAGAAGATGTAATGCTTAAGGTTACTTTGGAGAAGTAAACGAACAGACTTTTTTAGTAAACCCATTTCAGAGATGATTTGGGTTTATTTTTTGCGTGAAACTTCTGCCTACATGCGAATAGAGTTAATTCGTCAATATTTGGTGTATGTGGTGTTGAAATTGGGAGCTCGGAAGGAGTGTTTATTTGGAAATCGGTAAGGGGGGTATTATGACAGAAACAAATTGAAGCTAAAAAGTAGATTCGTTATTCCGGTGAACTATCAACTATGAGGTTGTCTTTCCGATTCCAACTATGGATGAACGATTTCATACCTTAAGTTGAAAAAATGAATTGCGAATCATTTTTCTTGAACGAAACTGCTTCTAAGATGTAACTTTTAATGAATATCTACGATATAAATAATTGGGTACGGAATTTGAATAACCGTGTCAGTTAACCAAAAGAATAGGTCCGCATGAAAGCACTTTACATTTCAATTTTCTTTCTTATTATTTCAATTTTCTCCTTTAGTCAAGAGGAATCTGAAGCTTGTATTGAACCCTCAAAGAAGGTTATGAAATTGATCAATGCAGGTATAAATGCTAAAGATGCTCCAACAGCAATTTCCAATTTTGATGCAGCAATTGAACTTGATGAAGATAATGCAATGGCATATTATGAATATGGCATGTATGCTTATGTGAAAGCCTTAGAGTATTTTGATAAGTATCCTAATCCTTCTATGGGTAATAAGAGTTTTCAGAAAGCCAAGGAAATGTTCTTACTTACTTTGGATCGCTGCTCTGATTATCATGCAAATTGCAGTTACTTTATAGGTGTTGTATATTACAAACAAGGGGATTCAGAGAATGCGATTAAGTGGTTCAAAGAATTCCAAAATTATAAACATTCTGATACAGATCGTTACTCCGAGGACCACGCTAAAATGTTGAGTGACGTAGGTCGCGTTTTGAGTAAATTAGAAACAGACAAGGAAGTGAAATCAAGAGAGGTGCCTTTTAAGCCATCTTTAGTGAGAAATGTAAGTACATCAAATAATGAATATTTCCCGATGATTTCGCCAGATAATGAATTGATCTTTTATACGCGCAAGTTGGATGTCAAGAATTTGGGAGACATGCATTCAAACGTTGTAGAGCAATTAACGCTCTCTAGACGTCCGAATATGAAAACAGAATTTGACGGAGGGAAGGCCCTGCCAGAGCCTTTTAATAATGGAGAAGTACAGAGTTACGGTGCAACAACACTGTCAGTGGATAACAAAGAAATGATTTTGTGTGCTTGTAAGAAAGAGGAAGTCTATGGCCAACCATATATGAATTGTGATTTGTACATTACATCATACGAAAGATCGGGAAAAGGAGGGAATGATTATTCATGGACACCAATTGAAAACATGGGGAGTAAAATCAATACCCCGGATGGATGGGAGGGGCAACCTTCATTGTCTGCTGATGGTAACACTCTTTTTTACACCGTGAATCGCCCAACATCAAGGAACAATGACATTTATATCGTAAAAAGAAATGCCGACGGAACATGGGGGAATCCTCGTCCTTTTGATGAAATTAATACGGATGGTAAAGATAAAAGCCCTTTTCTCCATCAAGATAGCGAGACGTTGTACTTCGTCTCTGAAAGCACGAAGGATAGGCCGGGGGTAGGAGGATTGGACATTTTCTATATCCGAATGGAAAATGGGAGCTGGACTAAACCTACAAATATTGGATATCCAATAAACTCTCAGGACGACGAACTTGGACTATTTGTTTCGATTGATGGGGAGGTGGCTTATTTTTCTTCTCGTGTAGGTGGTAAATGGAATATTTATTCTTTTGAATTATATGAAGAGGCAAGACCTCAAGCCGTCGCTATTTTGAAAGGAGAGCTTAAAGACGAAGCTGGGCAGCCGGTTAAAGATGCTAAAATAGAAATAGCCTATGAAGGCAGCGATGAGGTTACCGAAATAAAAGTGAACGGTGATGATGGAAAATATGCGGCCATTGTTAAGGTGGATAAAAAGCAGGATGTAATGGTGACTGTAAAGAAAGAAGGTCATGCTTTCGATACAAAGTTAATTGCAAAAGAGGAATTCAGTGAAGATGAGGTTGTTATTCGTGGGAAAGATTTAGAGGTCAAAAAATTGAAAGTAGGTGAAGCTTACACGATTAATGATATTTTGTATCCAACTAGTTCTTCTACTCTCAGTTCAAAATCAGAGTTTATATTGAAAGGATTTGCTCGATTCCTTGAAGAAAACCCAACGATTTCAGTAGGAATACAGGGGCATACAGATGATGTTGGTGATAATGGTGTAAATCTTAGGTTATCGGAAGATAGAGCACAAGGAGTAAAGAAATACCTTATGAGTCTAGGTGTAGATGAAAGTCGATTAACTGCTAAAGGTTATGGGGAGACGATGCCGAAAGTAGAAAATACATCTACCTCTAATCGCGCAAAAAATCGACGAACAGATTTCGTAATAGAAGGAATGTAAGTCGCATTTCTTTTGATGCTTGAATATCATCGATAGCAAGTGTAATTTCTTGTTTCAATCGAATTCAATCTTCGAAAAATTCATATCAACGTTTCCTGCAATTCCTGGAACGGCACCTCGGTCGCTATATTGCCAATGTATAATTTGGTCATCTTCTAGGCCTGATACATTTTTATTATAGTTCGCAATCCAGAATTTGTAACGAGCAAAATTTCCAGCGAATTTTGTTTTGAAAAAATGATGTGAGGTATAGATAATTGGACGCATTCCTGTTCTTTTTTCAACTGCCTCTAGCCAAATTGTCATGCTTTCGATTAATTGCGCATCAGAGGTCCCTTCAATTTCAGCATCGAGCACGGGGGGAAGATCGCCTTGTCGAGAATTATAATGATCAAGAAAATGTTGAGCTTGCTTCTTGGGGTCTTTTTTGGGGTGGAAGAAATGGTAAGCTCCGTTTGGAACACCTTTTAAAAGTAATGTCTTTCGGTTGTAATACCATTGAGAGTCAGTATGGTTGAGCCCTTCAGTTGCTTTGCAATAAACAAAAGCAATGAGAGAGTCTGAAGTGGTAAAAAGAGTCTCCCAGTTGATTTCACCTTGATGATGAGAGATGTCGATTCCATAACTACTAAAACCTTCGGGAAGTTCAGGAAGTGTTAATTCTACATTTTCTCTGTTATTATTGCTCCAATAACGATAAACAAGTGCAGTTAACAATATTGCTAACGTTACTCTGATTAGAAATCGCTTTTTTGAAGCGTGAAGCTTAGATTTTCGCACGACTAAATGTAATAAATCGCTGGAGTTAAGGTGGTAAACAATATTGCATAAAAAAAGCCTTCTGTCTTTGGACAAAAGGCTTTACAATGTATTTGGCGGGTATTATACCATACGCTTTTCTCTAATTCGAGCTGACTTACCAGTTCTTTCTCTAAAGTAGAAGATACGTGCTCTACGTACGTGCCCTTTCTTATTAACAACAATGCTCTCAATGAATGGAGATGCAAGAGGGAAAATACGCTCAACACCAACGTTACCTGACATTTTACGAATAGTAAATGTCTCAGTCACGCCAGAACCCTTACGTTGCAAAACAACACCTGTGAACTGCTGAATACGCTCTTTGTTTCCTTCCTTAATCTTGTACGAAATTGTTACAGTATCTCCGCTTTTGAATGCTGGGATGTTGTTTGTTTCAACTAATTCGTTTTCAAGTTCTTTTATAAAATCCATGACTCTTTATTTCTTGTTCTTTCGCCCAAATTGGGGTGCAATATTACGAATAAATCCGGAGAACAACACGTTGTTAGACCTTTTTTTTGATAAAAATACAAGATTTTATTGGGTGGGTCATTAACATTGACATTTGTTTTTTAATTAGAAACGTCTACTTCGGTCAAAACACTGATAAACTATCTAAAGGAATTCAGTAGTTTTGCCAAAAAGGAAACAAGTTATGTCAGTTCATAAAAACGTAAAGAAGGTCACTACTCACATCCTTCAGGAAATGAAGAATGCTGGAGAGAAAATTACGATGCTTACTGGTTATGATTTCACTATGGCGCGAATCATTGACAGAGCCGGAATTGACGTGATTCTTGTTGGTGATTCTGCATCTAATGTAATGGCTGGGCACGAAACAACATTACCAATTACATTAAATGAAATGATTTATCATGCATCATCTGTAGTGCGTGGTGTTGACCGTGCACTGGTTGTTGTGGATATGCCATTTGGTTCGTACCAAGGGAATTCAAAAGAGGCCTTATCGAGTGCAATACGAATAATGAAGGAGTCAGGAGGTCATGCGGTGAAGCTAGAAGGTGGAAGGGAAGTTCTCGAGTCAGTAACTCGTATTTTGACAGCGGGTATTCCAGTTATGGGACATCTTGGATTAACTCCACAATCGATATATAAGTTTGGAACTTATATTGTTAGAGCAAGAGAAGAGGATGAGGCAACACGGCTGATTGAAGATGCTAAGGCACTAGAGGAGGCAGGTTGTTTTGCTATTGTATTAGAGAAAATTCCAGCAGAATTAGCAACTAGAGTTGCGCAAGAAGTGACGATTCCAATCATTGGTATTGGAGCTGGTGGAGGTGTAGACGGTCAAGTTCTGGTTGTTCACGATATGTTGGGGATTAACAATGAGTTTTCACCGCGATTTCTGCGGAAGTACCACAATTTGTTCGAAGAAATGATGGGAGCCTTTCATCGTTATATAGAAGATGTACGTTCTGGTGATTTTCCCAATGAAGAAGAACAATACTAGATATTATTGTTTTTAAGTCTAACTGAAATGTCAGAGTACGCTGTTAATATCGATGTTTTACATGAGGACAATCATACGATTGTTATTAATAAGAAATCTTCTGATATTGTCCAAGGTGATAAGACGGGAGACGAGCCTCTAGTTGAAAAAGTAAAGAAATACATTCGTGAGAAATATAATAAGCCAGGAAATGTATTCTGTGGTGTTGTTCATCGTTTGGATAGACCAACAAGTGGTGCGATAGTCTTCGCTCGAACAAGTAAAGCTTTACCGAGATTGAATGCTCAGTTTAAAGATAAAACGACGAGAAAAATTTATTGGGCAATTGTGGAACAAATGCCAAAGAATAAATCAGGTAGACTAGAGCACTATTTGAAGAAAAATGAGAAACAAAACAAGTCATACGCTTCAGATAATGAGACGAAGGACTCGAAGAAAGCTATTTTGAATTACACGTGGATAGCATCTTCTGATAGATATCATTTGCTAGAGATTGAATTGGAAACAGGAAGACATCATCAGATACGATGTCAGTTATCAAAAATGGGGTGTATTATTAAGGGGGACTTGAAGTATGGTGCCAAACGTTCTAATAAAGACGGCTCAATTAACCTGCACGCCAGAATACTTGAGTATTCTCACCCAACTACTCATGAAAGAATAATAGTTACGGCACCGGTTCCCAAAGATCCGTTATGGATGTTTTTTGAGAGTGGAAAGAAGTAATCGATTGTCTAAATCAACTTAAACGTCAGGAGGTGTGCTTTAATTGTTATGTAACTAAAGACACATAGTGTTTCAATAACATGATTTATCTTTGAAACAGAATCTTAAAATTGAAATGATGAAATACGAAACAATAGTAGATGTTAGAACGCCAGGTGAATTTATGGGAGGTAATGTTCCGGGATCCGTTAATATTCCTTTACAAGAGCTGGCAGATAGAGAGTCCGAAGTGATGAATTTACAGCAACCTGTTATTTTTTGTTGCGCGAGTGGTGCAAGAAGTGGACAGGCTACAAACTACTTCAAGTCGAAAGGCCTTGAGTGTGAAAATGGAGGTGGCTGGATGGCCGTGAATGCAAAAATGGCTATTTAAACCTTATTATCTTAAATAAAAAAGAGGTGATCAATATTGATCACCTCTTTTTTATTATA
>NODE-8-length-71048-cov-7.6482_pt1 | contig 71048 bp, 76 predicted proteins | sample MGYA00139097_ERZ477577 | MGnify/ENA metagenome assembly ERZ477577
GGACGGAACCGCTCGCTACCGCGACCGGTTCCGTCCTAACGGCTGTCGGCAATGATGCTCTTATCAAACGTACAGTTGACATTGAATTTCCCTTCAATCAAAATGATGGAATGCATGCAAATCCTACGAAACAGACAGCTCAAATTATCATCATTCCATAGGAATGGTGGGATTGTTGATGCGTCACTAATTTATCAAACCCGCCCAAGAGGCGGGTTTTCTATTTCTGCCTCTGGGTAATAGTCCTTGGAGGAACTGGAATGAAAAAAGTAGCAGTCTTCGGTAAGCCCGCTAATGGGAAATCCACTTTAAGCAAAAGACTTGCATCAGCCACCGGAATAAAATTGTATGCTTTGGATTCAATTTTATATGAAAAGAATGGCCAAGAGATAGATAGGGAAAGTTATGAAGAGGCTCACGAGAAGATTCTCTCCTCTGAAGAGTGGATTATTGAAGGTTTTGGCCCAATAAATTCATTGAATTCTTTCCATAGACGCTTGGAAGAAGCCGACACTCTTATCTACATAGAGTTGCCTTACTTGGTTACCTATTGGTTAGTAACCAAGCGGTTCATTAAAGGATTGGTCAAAAAACCAGAAGGTTGGCCTGATGGGAGTTCTATATTAAAGGGGACGCTTAATAGCTACAAGGTATTAAAGCTTTGCCCCAAATTTTGGAACAATGGGTTCTTACAAAAGCTGGAGAAACTATCGGCAAACAAGAAACTGTATGTCATTCGGTCGATTTCTGAGTTAAATAGCTTTATTGAGAAAAATGTGCAATAAATCGCTTATAACAAGCACATTAAAAATCGCCCACAAAAAACGTGGGCTGAACTCGCTGACGCTCGCCTTTTATGTGAGCGTTAGCGATTTGTTCTAATTTTGTTCGTTTAGAATTTGAATGTGGATGAGGCAATCATAGTGCTATTAAAAACGTTTTCGATTGGTTTGTTGCTTGCTTTTGTTGAAGTTGTAAATGGAAATATCAGAGTACGAGTTTTACATCATCTATGCGGTAAAAAACTAGCGAAAAAGATCAGTTTCTTTTCAGGCACAACATTAATATACGCTATATCCTGGTTTACATTACCATGGATTTATCCCGCCAATTATTTTGACTGTTTTAAAATAGGTTTTGTCTGGTTGTTGATTATGCTAGGGCTAGACATATATTTTGGGAGATATGTATTTAAATTCAAATGGAATAGAATAATCGAAGATTTTAATCCATTTAAGGGTAATCTACTTAGTGTAGGTATGTTTTTGCTTTTCTTAAGTCCTAGTATCGTGTTTTGGATACATTCCAGTAATTAAATGGGACGCTACCCTTTTATATTGGGCCGGCCTCGTGGACGATAGCGTAAAATGCTATTTGCTTTCTGCTCAAGCTTCTCAATAAAACTATCTGAACCGCAGGGCAAGCCTTTTTCTACATACCTTTCCAATATATTCGTTACTGCTTTACTCTCAGCAACACTCAACCAGTCAGACCACTGTTCATCTGGTATTCCAACGAGCAGTTTTGCATAGCTAGATAAGGCTGCACTCTCAACAAGGCCACAATGAAAACCGGCACTTGACCATTTATAGTCTTCGGCTTTTTCTACCATACCGGCCTCAACGGGATTTCTTTCAACATATCGAATAGCTGAATAAGTGTGAGCATCATCTAATGCTGATGAAAAAAAGCGACCTTGCCATAAATGACCTGTCCAACCATGCTGCTTGTTGATGTACTGGGCATATCTCATATGAAGCGGCTTTAATACTTTCTGCAAGCCATCTTCTGTTTTAGGAACCAAAATTAAATGAATGTGATTATCCATTAAACAGTAAGCAGCGATAATCACATGATGCTTTTTACAGTAGTCGATAAGCAACTCAAGATAAAATTGCTTATCATCATCATTGAAAAACACATCTTCACGTCGGTTTCCACGTTGAGTGATGTGATGGGGAAGGTTAGGAAAGACGTGTCGGGCTACTCTAGGCATGAGACAATAAACGCAACTTAGACAATTAAAGGGTAGCGTCCCCTTTTAGGAAAAAGATTAATGAAGGTTTTAGTAGTCGGTGCAAGTGGAGCAACAGGACGACTCTTAGTCGAACAATTACTTAGTCTAGATGTCGAAGTAAGTGCAATCATTCGATCGCCCGATGCATTGCCTGACAATCCTAATTTATCCAAAATTCACGCTTCTGTTCATAGCCTGACTAGCTCAGAAATGGCCGTACATATAAAAGGATGTAATGCTGTTGTTTCTTGCCTAGGCCATAATCTTACGTTTCAAGGTATGTTTGGTAGCCCTAAATTACTGGTAACAGAGACCATTCAATGTATATGCAGTGCTATTCAATCTTTAAATTTGGATCAGCCTGTTAAAGTAATACTTATGAATACAACAGGAAATAGCAATGGAGACATTCCCGAGAAACCTCCATTAAGTCAACGTATTGTTGTTTCAATATTAAGAGCTTTACTCCCCCCGCATGTAGATAATGAAAAAGCAGCAGATTTTTTGCGTACTCAAATCGGACAAAATAATAATGCCATTGAATGGGCTGCCGTTCGGCCTGATGCTCTAACAGATGAAAAAGAGCTTACAGCTTATAACATTCATCCCTCTCCTATTAGAAATGCAATTTTTGATGCTGGTGCAACAAGCAGGATCAACGTAGCAAATTTTATGGCTGAACTAATATTAAACGAAAGTGTTTGGAAGAAATGGAAAGGTCGTATGCCCGTAGTTTATAATAGATAACAACACACGGCATAGGCTGATATCTTAGCTGTGCTTGTAGCGTTAGGCATACTTACTAAAGCAGGAGTAAACTAATGATACACCTAATTTATATAAGCTCTGCTACTAGCTGGCCATCCGAAGATGACCTAAAGCAATTATTGGCTCAATCTAGAGCCAGAAATCTAAAGCTAAATATTACCGGTATGCTGCTCTATGACAACGCGACATATATGCAAGTATTAGAAGGCCGAGAAAAAGATGTGCATGACATATATAACTCAATTCTCAAAGACCCTAGAAACACTGGTAATGTTGTGCTTGTAGAAGAAGAAATTAGTCAAAGAGACTTTCAGAATTGGAGTATGGGGTTTAAGATTTTAAAAAGTTGTTCCTCAGAAGAGTTACCTGGATTTCAAGATGCTTTCAATGGAAAGCTTGATAAAGAATTAGCTGTCAAAAACACCTCTAAAGCACTGGCGTTACTTATGGGCTTCGCAAAACATGTCTAACACGTCTCTCAAGCAAAGATGCTAAAAATCATGGTGTACGTCAGTTTAAACCTTAAGTGCAACCAAATCCTATTCTCGTATTAAACTACTAAATTATAAAGTTGCTATTTTTACAGGGGCGCAACGAGGAATCAGCACGAAGCAAACTACAACACTGCGTAAGATACTGCAATCGGAGGCTTCGCCTAACACGCTGAGTATCAACTTTGATGTATGACAACCATTAAAACTGCAAGGAAATATCAATGTCACTAGAAAGTAAACAAAACTCGTTGGTACTGGGTATATTCATATTGCTTGGATTAACATCGCTTGGCTACCTGCTGGGAAGTTCCGCTCTTAAATATAAAGAATATGAACGAACGGTAACCGTGAAAGGCTTATCCGAAAAAGAGTTTGGCGCTGATATTGTAATTTGGCCCATACAATTTACAGCGGCAGGCAATAACCTTGAAGAACTCTATGAAGCGATCGACCAAAACACCAGCAAAATAAGTGCGTTTTTAACCGCCAAGGGTATTGATAAAAAAGAGGTTTCATTTGCGGCACCTTCGATCACTGATAAATCGGCTCAGCAATATGGCGGTCATCAAAAGGCGGAGTTTCGCTATACGGCTATTCAAACGGTTACGGTTTACTCGAGCTTTATTGATTCGGTTCGAAAAGTAATGGGCGAGTTATCAGAGCTAGGTAAACAAGGCATTGTATTTACTGGTGGCAATTATCAATCTCAAACTGAGTATTTATTTACTCGCCTCAACGAGATAAAACCAGAGATGATTGAAGAAGCGACCCGTAAAGCACGAGAAGTTGCAGAAAAGTTCGCATCAGACTCAAAAAGTAGCCTTGGCAAAATTAGGAAGGCAACTCAAGGTCAATTCAGTATCTCCGCTAGAGATAAAAATAATCCACATATTAAGAAAGTGAGAGTGGTTTCCACCGTAGAGTACTATTTGTCTGACTAAGAAATATAGGACTAATATGGCTTCAGATGAAAATTTCGTGAAGTTTATTGCCGAACAAGTTGAGACTGTTGGCAATATCCGCTACCGGAAAATGTTTGGCGAATATGCCTTGTATTGCAATGAAAAAGTGGTCGCCTTAATCTGCGATAATCAATTATTTGTCAAAAGAAGTAATGCTGGCCGTGCATTTATCGGTGATGTTGTTGAATCACCTGCATACAAGGGTGCAAGGCCATCCTTTTTAATAGAAGATCAATGTGAAGACAAAGAATGGTTGAGCGAACTGATTCGATTAACGGAAAAAGAATTGCCCCTTCCTAAAAAGAAAAAAGTACCTAACCCAAGCTCATAAAAGGGCAGCCCCCTTTTTATAACAATTATTAAGGATATTCACCGATGTCATTTAGCTCTTTAGGCTTGTGTGATGAATTATTAAAAGCCGTTGCAGAGCAAGGTTATACATCGCCCTCCCCCATACAGCTTGAAGCGATTCCCGCCGTTCTTAGTCAGCGAGATGTGATGGCGGTGGCACAGACAGGTACGGGAAAAACAGCTGCCTTTACACTACCTATGGTGCAGCTTTTATCTAACGCCCCTAGTCTACAGTCTCAATCTATACGTGCCTTAGTTATTACTCCTACCCGTGAACTCGCGGCTCAAGTTGCAAAGAGCATTGAAAACTACAGCCGTCATATGAATATTCGCTCTACAGCGGTGTTTGGTGGCGTGAGGATTGAACCACAGATTGCTGAACTGCAAGATAGCGTGGATGTGCTGATTGCTACGCCGGGCCGTTTAATGGATCTTTATAATCAGCAAGCCGTTAACTTTGATCAGCTTGAAATGTTTGTCTTGGATGAGGCTGATCGTATGTTGGAGTTGGGCTTTATCGACGATATTCGTGCAATCCAAAAACTACTGCCTAATAAACGCCAAACCTTGATGTTTTCTGCGACCTTTTCTAAAGAAATTAAATCACTCGCTAAGGGCATGTTAAATCAACCTTTGTTGATTGAAGTGACTGCTGCAAATAGCATTGTCGATACCATCACTCAAAAATTATATCCCGTAGTCAAAGAGTACAAAGGTGACTTATTAACCTACCTAATTAAAAAGAACCGCTGGTCGCAAATATTGGTATTTAGTCGTACTAAACAGGGAGCCGATAATTTAGTCATCCATCTGAAAAAGGCAGGTATTCATGCCGAGTCAATTCATGCCAATAGAACCCAGCATGCACGTACACTTGCACTAGAAGGTTTTAAAAATGGAACGGTTCGGGCCCTGGTCGCCACTGATATTGCTTCTCGAGGTATTGACATAGAACAACTGCCCTGTGTGGTTAACTTTGACCTCCCCTATGTTGCTGAAGACTATGTACATCGCATTGGTCGTACTGGCCGAGTTGGCACTGCGGGTTTAGCGGTGTCATTTTTCAGTGAAGATGAATCAAAGCAATTACAATCTATTGAACGCCTCATCGGCCATTCCTTAGATCGTGAAATCGTTCATGGCTTTGCACCTCTTGCCTCTGATAAGCCTAAAGTTAGCTCTCCGTATGACGATGAAGAGTTTGGCAATTTTGAACCCGATCCTAAGCCGAAAAATCGAGGTAAACTTCGAGGGCGCGGTAAGCGTGGTGGTAAAGTAGCTAATCGGAACCGCAATCATTGAAGAAACTCCTCAGCTAGAAGTAATTGTAGCTAGCATTAACTTATCTAGACAATTGCCTAAGACGTCGTCCATAATTTATCTGTTCAAATAGTCGTTAACACCACTGTTAATAAGGGTCATAAAGTGAAAAAATATTTTGAAAACTTGGCAAAAGCATTATTGGCTCAACCCTTTGGTGATTTAAGTTCTGGCCAGCAAAAAGTAATAGAAAGTATTGCTGAAAATACTGCCGTATCTGAAAACGTCAATGAAACTTTCCATGACAGCTTAACAAACGGTCAACTCTTAGCCGATAAAATAGCTTCTTTTGGTGGTTCATGGACATTTATAGGCCTATTTTTATCATTTATAGTCGGGTGGATCCTCATAAATACGATATGGCTGACAGGGGGAACAAACTTTGACCCTTACCCGTTTATTTTATTAAATTTAGGACTTTCTAGCTTAGCCGCTTTTCAAGCTCCTATAATCATGATGTCTCAAAACAGGCAAGCAGCAAAAGATCGATTAGAGCAAAAAGCAACGTTTGAAATAAATTTAAAGTTGGAATTAGAGTTAATGAGACTTCATGAAAAATTTGATGTACTTAAAAATGAGCTCGACAATAAATGAAAATACTCATCTTTATTGTTGTAATCATCGCCTTTTTTGGATGTATTCGACTTAGTAATTCTGTGGTTAAAAGCTATGGTGATAAACGAGATGTCAGTGCATACAGAATCAAGTACATTGCTAAAACTCTTGATATAGCGCTACTTGTTTTTTTCTCAATCTTGTTAGCTAATTTATCAGGCATTGAGTATTCACAAATATCAATTTTTCTGTCTTCCGTCTTTGCCATAATAGGTGTTGCTCTTTTTGCACAATGGTCAATCTTAAGCAATATAACAGCAAGCTTAATTATATTTTTTGCTTTCCCTTATCGGGTCGGAGACAAAATTAAGGTGATTGATAAAGACGACGACATTAGCGGAATCATTGAAGAGATAACACTTTTCCATGTTCTAATCAAAAGAGGCGATGAAATAATTACTTATCCTAATACATTAATTTTGCAGAAAGGTGTTATTAAAGTTCCAAGTGATAGTAAGTCTTTAGAACCTCATTCTGATGTGCATGATGATTGATAACCATCGTTTGTTGTCACACTAATATTGTTGAGTATATTCTTGATAAAAAAGCACTCACTATTCTTATTAATAGTATTGAGCATCAGCGCTCTTTTGATTGGCTATGCTTTTGATTTCAAAACACCGTTTTATCGTTATTCCCCCGAGCGCTTTGAAACAGCCATTACACAATTTGAGCAGAACGACGCTCAGTTAGCAGAGCTTCAACCTGACGGCATTATGTTTTATGGCAGTTCGAGTATTCGTGGCTTGCAGACTCCCATTGCACAAAGCTTTCCGAGCTTAAACATAATCGTAAGAGGGTTTGGCGGTAGTATGATGCACGATCTCTTGTTCTATTTTGACCGTGTAGTATTACCACATGAGCCTAAAATATTATTTATATATGCAGGTGAAAACGATGTTAGCGCCCATGTTTGGCAACACACCATTCTTGATAGATTGACTCAGATAATTGGAAAAGTTAAAACTCATTTACCGAACACACAGGTGTATTTTATATCTATCAAACCAACGCCCTATCGTTGGTCTCTAAATAATGAGCAGAAAAAAGTAAATCTCTTAGTTCAATCACTTGCTGAACAATCAGATCAGCTTAATTTCATTGACATTGACCCCATCATGCTCAATCAAGCAAATCAACCTGAGCCAAGCTTGTTCCAAGCAGATGGGATTCATATGTCTCCAGCTGGTTATCAACGTTGGATTAATTTAATAAAGCCAATATTAATCCCCAAAAAAAGCGAACCTTAAATAAATAAGGTTCGCTGAGTCAATTCTCTATATATACTGCTTTCTCAATATATAACTAGCATCGACCATCGCTTGCAAAGCAGGTTTCACTTGCTGCCAGTTCCGTGTTTTCAATCCACAATCGGGATTCACCCACAGTTTATCAATATCAATTCGCTCCGCTGCTTTTTGCATTAGTGAAACGATCCCTTCTACTGATGGGACATTCGGTGAGTGAATATCGTACACCCCAGGACCAATATCATTGGGATAGTTAAAGGCGTTAAACACATCTAACAATTCCATATCCGAGCGGGAGGTTTCAATCGTAATCACATCAGCATCCATATCAGCTATCGCTTCGATAATGTCATTAAACTCTGAATAACACATATGAGTATGAATTTGAGTTTGATCGCTGACTCCATTTGCACTTACTTTAAAACAATTTACCGCCCATTTTAAATATTCCTGCCATTGAGATTGTCTTAACGGTAAACCTTCTCGTAATGCTGCTTCATCAATTTGAATCATTTCGATACCTGCTGCTTCAAGATCTTTAACCTCATCTCTAATCGCTAAAGCTAATTGCAAGCAAGTTTCTGAGCGTGGTTGATCATCACGTACAAATGACCAATTCAACATAGTCACAGGACCCGTTAGCATACCTTTTACAGGCTTATCACTGAGGGACTGCGCATAATTAGCCCACTCGACTGTGATTGGTTTTGGACGTGAAATATCACCGTAGATAATAGGAGGCTTCACACAGCGTGATCCATAGGATTGAACCCAGCCGTATTGACTAAAGGCATAACCTTCAAACTGTTGGCCAAAATACTCCACCATATCATTACGCTCTGCTTCACCGTGAACCAATACATCAAGGCCAATTTCTTCTTGAAGCACTACCGTATTTTGGATTTCTTGCTTTATAAACTGCTGATAACTTTGTTCATCTAATTTCCCTAATTTATATTGCTTGCGTGCTTGACGTATTTCAGGAGTTTGAGGAAATGAGCCAATCGTAGTAGTTGGAAAGGCAGGCAGTTTGAAACGTTCTTTTTGAATCACTGCACGGCTTGAATAATTACTTTTTCGTTCAGCCATACTTTTATCTACTTGCTGTAAACGTGTTTGAATAATCGGATTATGAACGATACTTGCTTGCTGACGAGTAGTGATTGCTAAGGCATTATCTGCCAGCTGTTTAGCAACATACTCACGGCCATTATTAAGCGCTAAAGCAATGGTATTTAACTCTGCTAGTTTTTGTACGGCAAAGGATAACCAACTTGCTATTTCCGAGTTTAACTCCGTTTCACTTTCTAGATCGACTGGCACATGAAGTAATGAACAAGAAGGTGCTAACCACAACCTGTCTTTCAATCTTGCATGAATAGGCTCTAACCAATTGATCACAGCATTCAGGTCTGTTTTCCAGATATTTCGTCCATTAACAACACCTAATGACAACACTTTATGAGCAGGTAACCAATCAATGATTTTATTCACTTCCTCAAAGCCATTAATCGCATCAATATGTAAGCCTCCAACGGGTAATTCACATGCCAACAATAAGTTTTCTTGTAACTGACCGAAGTAGCTGGTTAACAATATTTTTGGTGGCGTTCTATTCAATGCCAAATAAGCTTGTTTAAATGCATTTTGCCAGTCCAAATTAAGCTCGGTAATCAAAATAGGCTCATCAATTTGCACCCACTCTACTCCTTGCTTCTCTAACTCTAATAGCAACTGTTGGTAGACAATCAAGATATCATCTAATAGTGACAATTTATCAGTTTCATCTTTTGATTTACCCAACCATAAATAACTGACAGGCCCTAAAATAACGGGTTTAATTGTGTGACCAAGCTCCTTTGCTTCTTTTATTTGAGCTAAGAAACGATCGGCATGCAGTGAAAAACGCGTATTCGCATCAAACTCAGGCACAATATAATGGTAGTTAGTGTCAAACCATTTAGTCATTTCTCCCGCTGCGCTTTGTTGGCAAAATGACGTGCTTTGTGATTGACCACGGGCAATTTGAAATAAACGATCTAAGTCACTCGCCTCTTTATCAATTCGATCGGGTTCATTGCCTAATAAAATACTGGTATCGAGCACATGGTCGTAAAAAGAAAAATCACCTACAGGAACATAATCTAAATCTGCTTGTAACTGCCAATGCTTATTACGAAGTGTTTGCGCAGTCTGTTCAAGTTGGTCCTGCCTGATCTCATCACGCCAATAGGATTCTAGTGCAAATTTAAGTTCACGTTGTTTACCAATCCTAGGAAAGCCAAGGTTATGAGTGGTTATCATCTTTCTGTCCGTTATCTCTGAATAAAAAAACACTATTGTAGAGACAGAACATCATGAGTAATAATGATGTTTTACTGTAAACCTATAAGATTTACTCATATATGATTGAGCGTAGCCATTTAAGAATCATTCAAGCACTCGCCGATAACGGTACATTGACCGCAGCAGCCAATGCCTTATTTCTTACTCAACCCGCCCTGTCTCATCAGATGCGATATTTGGAGAAAAAGCTCGAAGTCACCTTATGGGAGCGGGATGGTCGTTCATTACGATTAACCCAAGCAGGCAATTTACTACTACAAGTAGCGCGGCAGTTACTACCTGTTTTTGAACAGACTGAAAAAACACTAATAGCCTATGGTGAAGGACGTTCAGGCATTCTAAGACTTGGGGTTGAGTGTCATCCTTGTTATGAGTGGCTTAAAAAAATTCTGGCCGATTTCTTAAGCGCAATGCCTGATATGGATGTTGATATTATTAATAAATTTCAGTTTTCAGGCATGGAAGGTTTGCTTAATCATCATGTCGATTTATTAGTTACGCCTGATCCAGTTAGACTGAAAGGCCTGCATTTTGAGCCTTTATTTGATTATGAAGTGGTATTGCTAGTCGCTCAATCTCACCCTCTTGCAGGCCAAAAGACAGTAACCGCGGAACAGCTTAGTGATGAATTATTAATGACCTTTCCCGTAGCCCATGAGCGTTTAGATATTTTCACCCAATTTTTATTGCCTGCAGCGGTTACTCCAAAAACAAAAGCAATTGAGTCACTGGATATTATGGTACAGATGGTGGCGCTGAACCGAGGAATCACCGTTTTACCAAGCTGGTTGGCCGATGACTATAGTGAAAAATTACCTGTTACCCGTGTTCGACTGGGTAAACGAGGCATTAATAAAACACTGTATGCAGCTATGCGTGAAACGGATCAAAGCATTAAATATATGCAGGAGTTTATTGATTTAGGCAAAGCAAATGCTATGACTGCTCATTAAAAATAGCGTGCTAATTCGAGCTGAATATAGTCATCACGTCTAATTTGATATAACGAAGACTGGGCTTGATCTGACTTGAATATTCGACCTTCTAATGAGAGGGTCCAGTTATTACCAAACCGACGACTTGCCTCAATATTCCATGCTGCATCACTGCTGTCTAGATCTTGAACCAGACCAACTAACAGTTCGGTCGATTGTTCATCATTCCATGTAATACGACTACCTATCATTACATCATTTTCAAACGGCGTAATTAATTCATCGTTACGATCATCAAATAAATACTCACTTATCAGGCCAACGTCATAGTTACTTTCAAACACACCATAAAAAGTGTATTCAAAACCACCCGTTAAGGCTGTGAAGGTTTCTGAGCTAGTATCCCGACGGATGACTTCTAACTTCCACAACCATGAATCAGTGGTATTTTGTAACTCAAGGCCCGTTTGGTTCATGACTTCATAATAAGGGGTTAATGCTGTTGCAGTGCTGTTAAGCTGTAAAACTGGCTCTCGGTTTGTGCCATAAAAATGCGATAAAGCGACATCCCAATTCCCAATAGATTGTGACCAACGCATGGCGACATCAAGGTGATGTTGTTTGGCTCCTGACTCATATCTAGCGTTATCAGTATCAACCACTAATTGACTGCGTAAGCGCCCTTGTTTACCTACAAAGGTACGTTCACGGAAATAGGGTAAAACAAACAAGTCAAATGTTCCCCAGTCTTTAAAAAAACTGAGATTTATCATCGGCTGGCCGAGTTTGTCTTCAGTATCTGTATTTTCAACTAAGTCAGTTTGATTTATTACATCAACCAAGTGTTGTGACTCTGTAACGCCCCAATAGACTTTACCTACACCTAAGCGTACTTCCCACTCATCTTCTGCTATTAGCCAGCGTGCTTCACGTAAATCAGCATGCGTGCGTTCTGCATCTTCGCTATCTACACGTAGAAAAGGCGCGACAATTATGCTTTGTCGGCCATCATCCCATTCATGGTAAAACTCAGGTGCAAACACAGCTGAAATATCATGTTCACCCACGCCTTCATTGAACGTTTGATGGGGAAAGTAACGATATTCAAGCGCACTGTAACCAGACCACTCAGCAGCTTGTGCTGAACTTTGTACTAACAATAGGCCTACAGAAAGCAGTAATATTTTAGCGTTGGCGTTTAAGATCATTTTTCTCAAAGTCTTTATCTGTTAAACCCGTTCTAAATTTATAGTTACTAAATTTCAATTCGGTGGATTTACCATTTTGTTTATTTTCCATTGTCATTGTTAGCGGACGCCAATATTGATCGAGGAATTTTTGATAATCACTAAATTGTTGTGTTTTTAATAAGCTATTTTTTCTATCAAAATAATCAACTTTTCGAAGTTGGTATTCTGCCTTATCTATCCACAATATACTTTTGGTATAACCCGAATATTTATAAAGTGGTTTGGTTTCTACTACAAAGCAATCCATGCCATCAATAACTTCATCACTTAAATAGACATAACTGTATTTTTCGATTTCAAATGAGCTGATATCTTCATAAGCAAACTCACTGCCCATAAATGGCCCTGATTTGTTGCTTGATGAAATGCGTTTCACACGTTTTAATGCGGGTAAAAAGATCCATTGCTCATCGGCATCAAGTGCATGAGAATAAGTTAGAAATGCCGTACCTTTCACATCTCTTGGCTGATCGAATACCGTCAGACTTTTATCGCCATCCCCTTCGACTTCAAGACTTTTAATTCGCATCTCACGAATACTTTCTCCGCCTTTTTTATTTCTGAGAGTCATTAACAGATCAGCGGAGCTGTCCACCCAGCCTTTATCTCTATTATCAGATTCTGTAATAATCGCTAAGCCTTTTTCTGCGGCAGTTTCCGCCTGAACTGTTGGTAATAATCCAACAAGTAAAAGCATTGTCACTATTCCTTTATACATGACGTTTTTCCTCGAGTTTCATTAATAAGGGTGGTAAAAATAAGAAATCCATAATCAAAGCAATCGCAATGGTGACGGCAGTCATCACGCCCATATCGGCATTTAGTGAAAAGTGAGACTGTGCTAAAACAATAAAGCCTGTAACTAATACTAATGACGTCACCCAAAGTGCCACACCAACTGTATTAAAGGCGTAACGAATAGCTTGTTCCGTATTCAGTCCTTTTTCACGTCGCGCACGTAGGTATTTACTCAAAAAATGCACGGTATCATCAACAACAATCCCTAGTGTCATCCCCGTTACAACAGACAGTGACATGCCCACTTGTCCGACAGTGAAGCCCCATATGCCAAAGGCCATGCCCGCTGGTAACAAGTTGGGAGCGAGACTGACAAGCCCCACTCGAAATGAACGCAGCGCTAACATCAAAATAAAAGAAATGAGCACTAGAGCGAGTGTAGTGCCCACCAACATACTCTCTACATTTCGTTTACCAATATGAGCAAACATAATCGTCGCACTTGCCCCAGAAAACTCTATTTCAGGAGTATTTGTTTCTAGCCATGCCCCTATTTTTTCCTCAAGTGCTAATACTTGTTCAGTATGCAAATTTTCAAATGTAACTGTCAGTCTAGTTGCACTTTTATCAATATCAATTTGATCAGTTAAATCTAAACCATAAGGTAAGGACATTTCATATAACAATAAATATTGAGCCGCTAATTCGCGTGTTTCAGGTAAGCGGTAATAACTAGGATCATCACCATGCATATTTTTATTGAGACGTTTGTATATATCAGTCACGGTACGCACATGCATGACATATTTTTGCCCACGCAGCCAGTTGGCAAACAGCTCTACCTGACGAAGAAACTCAGGGTCATTTACACCTCCACTTTCACCTTGTTTGAGTGAATAGTGAATATCATAAATACCACTCAAGTTTTCAACCGTGAAGTCAGTATCACGTCTAAACTCAACTGTTTCATCAAAATATTCAACAAATTGATCGTCTAATTTATTGGTGGGTAATAAACTAACTAACACTAGTCCTATTAACCCCATACTCCATAATAATTTACGGCTATTAACCACCACAAAGTCAGCCAACTTCGCCATAGACTTCTGACTAGTATCGCTAGTAGCTGTTTGACGAACACGTACAGGTAGTATCATCATCAAAGCAGGCAATGTTGTAATCGAAAGTACAAAGGCAATGAGTACCCCTATTGCCACTACATTACCTAAATCATGAAATGGCGGTACATCACTAAAGTTCATACTCATAAACCCAATCGCAGTAGTGATACTGGTGATAAAGATAGGTTGTAAATTAACGCGAAGGCTATCACTCATTGCCGCTTTCTTATCTTGCCCTGCTCGCATATTTTGTAAAAAGGTTACAAGGAGATGAACAGCATCAGCTACCGCCATCGTCAGGATGATCGTCGGAGCTGAAGCTGTGGGTGGTGTTAATTTCCAGCCTAACCAGCCCATACTCCCCATTCCAAAGAGAATGGCACTGAAGATAATAATCACTGTTGCAATAGTGGCTGATACAGACCGTAATAAAAGCCCAAGTACCACAATAACGACTAGAAACATCAGTGGCACAAGGTTTTGCATATCTTGTTGTGCAGATTCACCGAATGAGTTGTCCATCATCGATAAGCCACTTAAGTAAATCTTTATATCAGGATTAACCGCTAAAACCTCATCGCGTAATGCTCTTGCTGCAGCCACCACTTCGCCGACTTCATTCAAGCTTTCTCCAGGAAGTTGAACTGTCACGTTGATAGCCGTTACATGCCCTTTTGGAGAAATTAAACGATGAACTAATAAGGGCTCGTGAGTCGCTATGTCTCGGACTCTATCTAAATCTGCTTGGCTAAACTGACTCGCGCCTTCAACTAAATTGGCAACGATAAGATCATCTTCTTCAGCTACTGTATGCTGATAATTACTAATAGAATCTACGCGACTTGAATAAGGTATTTGCCACGACTTATCAGTGATATCTTCAATTAATGAAAGTGTTTTATTGCTAAATACTTCTCCATCATCTGGCGCCAAAACAAACATGACGTTATCAGCTTTATTAAAAGTATCCTGCAATTCTTCAAAGGCTAGTAATTGTGGATTATCTGCACTAAAAAATTCACGGTAATCATTACTAAACTGTAAAAACCGCCCTCCACTGGCTGTCATCAGAATGACAATGACCGAGAGCACTAATAATCGCCAAGGGTGATTGACGATAAATTCTGCGTATCGGTTACTAAATGATGACGTCATGTCCTTAATCCTGAATTATTTAATAAATATTCACTACTCACTAACTTTTTGTACTTTTGAAACGATTTTTATAAACAATCAAAAAACAATGCAGCCTTTACAATTACGCACTTGAGACTGGGTATACAGTTTAGTCATGGCTGACTCCGTACATCAATGAATTCTGAACACTATTCTACTAAAGCCAGTAAACCCTTCATAAATGAAATTTATATAGGCCCTATACCATGGCTTGTCCGAGTTTAATCGGCATAGCTGCTTTTAATTCTTTACTAAATTTTCTTGCTTGCTTAGGTAATAACATAACAACCGTCGAGCCCATATTGAAACGCCCCATTTCTTGGCCTTTTTGCAAAGTAATCGCTTGTTCAGCACTGTATTCCCAATACTGAATTTCTTTACCATAAGGTGGTGTAATTTGCCCCGACCAGACTGTTTCCATACTGCCTACAAAAATAGCACCGACCAGAACCATTACGATAGGTCCTACATCAGTATCAAATACAGTGACAACACGTTCATTACGTGCAAATAGATTAGGTACCGTGCGTGCCGTACGTGGATTGACTGAAAATAACTTTCCAGGGATATAACGCATCTGACTTAATGTGCCCGTTAACGGCATGTGAATACGGTGATAGTCTTTTGGTGACAAATAGATGGTGGCAAATTCACCTTGTTCAAACTGTTCAGCAAGTTTTTCATCACCACCTAATAATTCAACCACACTGTATTGTCGGCCTTTGGCTTGGACAATTTGGCCATCACTAATTGAACCCAATTGACTTATTGCGCCATCAACAGGTGATGTAATGACATTCTCGCCAGAGGCAATGGGACGAACACCTTCCCGCAATTCACGAGTGAAAAAAGCATTAAAACTATTAAATGCGGCTAAATCAGTTTGCGCTGCTTCATCAATATTGACCTTATATTTCGCAGTAATGAATTCAATAAAGGCATTTTTAAACCACGTTACTTGGCTTTGTGTAAGACGATGCATCAAGACAGATAAACTATGTTGAGGGATAAGGTACTGTGGAAGCGTAATAAATTTATCCCATAAAGAAACCTCTGCTTTAGTTTCATTATGTATTTTTTTGTCTGTCAATTTTCTTATTCCTCTTTTGCTTATACAATAAGCTTGTCATAATTTTAGATTTCTATGTATACACCAAGGAGTATATCAAGCAATGTCCAAAGCAACTCATGCTCTGCTACTACTTTTACTTTCATTGCTCACAGCCCCTTTATGGGCCGCCGATGAAGAGCAAGCTCCACCTAGTGCGATTTATTATGCCATTCCCGAACCCTTCACTATCAATTTTCTTAGCCAAAGCAACCAAAAAGTACGCTTTATGCAAGTTAAGGTAACATTGATGGCTCATGATCAAGAGATGATCGATCAAGCTGAATTAAATCTGCCCATGCTGCAAGATGAATTACGAACATTATTTTCCGATCAAACCATTGATACGGTAAGTACTGTTGAAGGCCGTAAAGCCATTCAAGCATCAGCACTTGAAACGCTAAAATCAATTTTGAAAGAAGAAACAGGTAAAGATAATTTAGATGCGGTTTATTTTACTAGTTTCATTCTTCAGTAAAACAGGCATAGTAATTGCTTATTTCATACGTAATAAATAGGATATTTCAAGATGGCAGAAACACAAAATGACGTCGATGTAACTGAAGAAGCATCTGGCGGCAAATCTAAAATGTTGATTATTATCGCAGTGGTTGTACTGATTCTTGCGGGTGTCGGTGCATTTTTATTCATGGGCGATGAAGAAAAACCTGAAGAAGCTACCTCAGCTGAGGCCGCAACAGCCGTGAAGGCACCACCGATATATTTCAGCATGGAAAAACCACTAATAGCGAATTTTTCTAAACAAAGTAACGATGCTGTTCGTTACCTTTCTGTCAGCCTAAAAGTAATGTCAAGAGAGCAAACTTCCATTGATGCATTTACATTACATACACCAGCAATCCAGCATGAATTGTTGCTGTTACTTTTTGGTCAAAAATATGACGAACTGAATACAAGTGCCGGTAAAAAAGCATTAAAAGCACAGATACTAGCCACTATTAATGGCGTACTTAAAGCACAAGAACATGAAGGTGAAATAAACGCTGTGTACATTACTAAACTGATTATGCAATAACTCTATGGCTGTTCAAGACATACTCTCACAAGATGAAGTTGATGCTCTGCTTAACGGCATGGGTGGCGATGAAATAGAGACCGACGTTGAGGTCGAGGATGATGGTTCTGCTCGCGAATATAACTTCGGTAATGAAGATCGCATCATCCGTGGGAGAATGCCTACTCTAGAGATGATCAATGAACGTTTTGGTCGTTATCTCAGAATAAGTCTATTCAATATGCTACGCCGCTCTGCTGAGATCTCAGTGGGTGGTGTACAGGTAATGAAATTCTCAGAATATATTCATACCCTTTTCGTCCCTACTAGTTTAAATATTTTTCAAATGCAACCGCTTAGAGGATCTGGCTTAATCGTATTTGAACCTAAATTAGTATTCACGATTTTAGATAATTATTTTGGTGGTGAAGGACGCTTCCAGGCACGTATCGAAGGTCGTGAATTTACGGCAACAGAATTACGCGTTATCAATATGGTATTGATGACGTGTTTCAAAGATTTAACTGAAGCCTGGTCTCCAGTAATGGATATGCATTTTGAATTTATAAACCACGAGGTTAACCCACAATTTGCTAATGTGGTCAGTCCAAGTGAAGCGGTTGTTATTTCAACTTTCCATATTGAACTTGAAGGTGGCGGCGGCGATATTCACGTCACACTGCCTTACTCAATGATCGAGCCTATCAGAGAGTTACTTGATACAGGTATCCAAACTGACAGTTCTTCTGATGATAGCCGTTGGAAAACATCGATGCGTGAAGAAGTATTATTAGCCGATGTCAATATGGCGGCAGATCTAACTGAGATTCAAATGAGTCTAAAAGAAATCCTTAACTTAAAAATAGGTGATATTTTACCCATTGATATGCCTAAAACTGTTGTCACTAAAGTGGAAGGTCTGCCTATGTTCCAAGCAACATTTGGTGAGCATAAAGATAAAGTCGCATTGAAAATTACCAATTTAATAGAACACCCTAAAGACACAACGCCTCAATTTACCGTGAGACGAAGCAAAGAGAGTTAGTTATGAGTGAAGATAATCAAGACGTTGCAGACGAATGGGCTGCCGCACTAGAAGAACAAGGTACAGCTGAAGGTGCTGAAGAAGATCCATGGGCAGCTGCTTTAGAAGAACAAGCTGAAGCCGAAAAAGCGCCAATAACTCAACTTAATGATGATGCTGCGCCCCGAAAGCTAGATACTGATATTGATTTAGATATGGTGCTGGATATTCCAGTCACTATTTCAATGGAAATTGGCCGAACTAAAATTAATGTTCGTAATCTATTACAATTAAGTCAAGGTTCTGTCGTAGAGCTAGACCGGTTGGCTGGTGAGCCGATGGATGTATTGGTCAACGATACACTGATAGCTCATGGTGAAGTCGTTGTTGTTAATGATAAGTTTGGTATTCGCCTGACTGACGTTATTAGTGCTGAAGAACGCATTAAGAAATTAAAATGATGAAGCCATGTGCAAAAATCTTATTAACCCTATGCCTCATCGTAATGAGTCAAATCTCGCAGGCAGCGGAACAGGCAACGGCAAAAACGCTATCGACTCCACCTGTATCAACCAGTGCATTATTTGAAACATTCCTTGGCCTCATTTTAGTATTAAGCCTTATCGCTTTTCTAGCCTGGTTATTACGTCGAACTGGCCGTTTTCAAATGACCGCCAATGGAGAAATGAAAATTATCGCTTCATTAGCTCTTGGGCCTCGCGAACGAGCAGTACTACTTCAGGTCGGGGAGCAACAATTGTTAGTAGGCGTGACAGCACAACAAATTCAAACATTGCATGTGCTTGATAAAAATATTACTTCAAATAGTAATGAAGTCACTCACTCAGGTTTTGCCAAAAAGCTCCATAAAATGATGCAACAAGGAGATAGTGAAACATGATTCGACTACTCTTCACATGCTTATTACTTGGCACTCCATTACTTTCATTAGCAGCCCCTGGTATTCCAGCAGTTACACTAACGACCGGTCAAGATGGTGGCCAAAGTTACTCGGTCACATTACAAATACTAGCCTTAATGACTATATTAACGTTGCTACCTGCGGCGTTGATGATGATGACATCATTCACTCGAATCATTATTGTATTATCTATTCTCCGTCAGGCGATGGGCGTTCAGTCAACACCTTCAAACCAAATATTAATTGGCTTATCGTTGTTTTTAACTTTTTTCATCATGCACCCCGTCTTTGATAATGCTTACCAAAATGGTGTAAAACCTTATATGGATGGTGAGATACAAATTCAAGATGCTATAGAAAAAGCCGGTGGCCCATTTAAAGATTTTATGTTGGCTCAAACGCGTGAGAGTGATATTGAGCTATTTGCCAGTATTGCTGGCCACGGTGATATTATTACTGCAAAAGAAGTCCCTTTTACAATATTATTACCATCCTTCGTTACCAGTGAGTTAAAAACAGCATTCCAAATTGGCTTCCTTATTTTCATCCCCTTTTTAATCATTGACTTAGTGGTTGCCAGTGTATTAATGGCAATGGGTATGATGATGTTGTCCCCCATGTTAATTTCATTGCCCTTTAAATTAATGTTATTTGTATTAATTGATGGCTGGGCATTATTAATGGGTACATTAGCGTCGAGTTTTTATATCTAGCTATGACTCCTGAAACAGTTCTTACCATCATGCAGCAAACTCTACAGGTAATCACAATGTTACTTGCAGTCATATTGTTGCCCGCATTATTTGTCGGTCTATTGGTCAGTATGTTTCAAGCCGCTACTTCCATTAATGAACAAACATTAAGCTTTATCCCTAAATTACTAATCACCATCTTAGTGTTAGTCTTTGCAGGTCCATGGATGCTAAGTGTACTAACAGGTTATGCACAACGTGTTTTTGAAGACATTCCTTTCCTAATCGGTTAACCATGGACTTTAGTGATGCAGAAATTGGCGGCTTATTAGGCACCTACCTATGGCCGTTTATTCGTATTGCAGCATTAGTCATGGTTGCACCTATATTTAGCAGTAACTTCGTCAATGCACGTAGCCGTTTATTAATCGCTTTAGCTATTAGTATTGTCATTGTGCCTAGCCTTCCTAATGTTGCTCCTGCCATTTCTCCATTAAGTGGTGACGGTTTATTACTCGTCGCTCACCAGATATTAATTGGTGCTTGCATGGGCTTTATGCTCCAACTTTTATTTAATGCTTTCATCATTGCAGGACAAATTATCGCCATGCAAATGGGGCTTGGTTTTGCATCCATGGTCGATCCACAAAATGGTGTTACCGTACCGGTCATCAGTCAGTTCTATCTGATCTTTGTCACCTTAGTGTTTATCAGCCTTGATGGTCACCTCATCCTATTGCAAGTATTAGCTGAGAGTTTCATTACGCTTCCTATATCCCCAACAGGGCTACCAGCTACTAGCTTCCGTGATGTTGTTTCACAAGCCAGTTGGATGTATGCATCAGGCGTATTAGTCGCGTTGCCTGGTATAGGTTCATTGATGATGGTGAACTTAGCTTTCGGTATTCTGTCTAGAGCTGCGCCGCAAATCAGCCCATTTTCTATTGGTTTCCCACTTTCTATCATTTTGGGCTTTGCCATTATCTTTGTCACGCTTCCAGCCGTTTCACATCATTTAGTCAATATGTCTGAGCACATACTAAAAATGATTCGATTATTGGTACAACCCAATGGCTGAAGATACTGGACAAGATAAAACCGAACAACCCTCCGCCAAACGTCTCACTGATGCGAGGGATAAAGGTCAAGTTCCTCGGTCCAAAGAATTTGCCACTGTACTAGTCTTAATAGCGAGTGCCGTTGCGATGTTGTTTTTGGGAGAGCGAATAATCCATAGCGTCGCCCAAGTAATGGAAACATCATTTAGCTTAACTAAAAAACAATTGTTTGATCCTTCAGCACTTATTCATCATTTTTTATACTCCCTAGAAACGATTGCATTTGATTTGGGTAGTTTTTTAGCTATCACTGTGATCGCAGCAATCGTTGCTCCAGCGAGTACAGGTGGCTGGAACTTTTCTACCAAAGCCTTAGCTGTAAAACCAGAGAAGCTTGATCCAATCAAAGGACTCAAGCGTGTTTTTGGTCCACAGGGATTAATCGAACTAGTCAAAGCCTTAGCGAAGTTCTTTCTAATCGGTATTATCGCAACCCTTATTATTTGGAATCTACGTGACCAGTTATTGACACTGGGCATGCAAGAGGTCGAAGTAGCCATGGCTGATTTAGGCTATCTGGTGCTTTGGGTTTTTTTATCTATCTCAGCTAGCTTAATTTTAATTGCCTTAGTTGATGTTCCTTTCCAACATTGGAATCATATTCGTCAGCTAAAAATGACTAAGCAAGAGTTGAAGGATGAAAGTAAAGAAACAGATGGTAACCCTGAACAAAAAGGTCGTATTCGTCGTATGCAAATTGAGCTATCTCAACAACGCATGATGCAAGACGTACCAGAGGCTGACGTAATTATTACTAACCCTACTCACTATGCCGTTGCCTTACGTTACGATCAATCAGGAAATGGTGCTCCTATTGTGGTTGCTAAAGGTGCAGACCTAATTGCCCAACAAATTCGCATGGTCGGTGATGCTAATGAAGTGCCTATCTTAGAGGCTCCTCCACTTACTCGAGCTATTTATTACAGTGCAGAAATCGGCGAGGAAATCCCAGCTGGTCTGTATATTGCAGTGGCTCAAGTGTTAGCGTTTGTCTTCCAGTTGCGCCGATATAATAACCGAGGTGGTAACAAGCCTCATATCAACACGGAGGACTTGCCTATACCAGATGAATTAAAACGAGATTAAGATGGAAAATAACGATATTCTTGCCCGACTAAAAGCATTTGCGAATGGTGGCTTAGCGGCTCCTATCGCGCTTATTGCGCTACTTTCGATGGTAGTACTCCCTCTTCCTCCTTTTATGCTGGATATGCTGTTCAGTTTTAATATTGCACTATCTCTTGTCATTATGTTGGCAAGTATCTATGTTCTAAAACCACTTCACTTTGCTGCTTTTCCTAGCATACTTCTCATTGCGACCTTATTACGCTTAGCACTTAACGTGGCTTCAACGCGTGTCGTGTTATTAGAAGGTCACACGGGTACAGGAGCGGCAGGTAATGTAATTGAAGCCTTTGGTGAATTTGTTATCGGTGGTAACTACACGGTAGGTTTCGTTGTATTTGCCATCCTAGTCATTATCAACTTTGTGGTAGTAACCAAAGGTGCGACCCGTATTGCGGAAGTGAGTGCTCGATTCACTTTAGACTCTATGCCTGGTAAACAAATGGCGATTGATGCCGATTTAAATGCCGGTTTAATTGATCAAGACCAAGCACGTGCTCGACGTGAAGAAATTATGCAAGAGTCTGATTTCTATGGTTCTATGGATGGTGCCAGTAAGTTTGTTCGTGGTGATGCTATTGCTGGTATTTTGATCTTAATAATAAATATTGTCGGTGGTTTTATTATAGGCGTTGCTCAACATGATTTAAGCTTTGCTGAAGCGGCTCATAACTACACTTTATTAACTATTGGTGATGGTCTCGTTGCTCAAATCCCTTCTCTATTGCTCGCCACTGCAGCAGGTTTATTAGTTACTCGTTCTACCAAAGAACAAGATATGGGTGACCAAATTGTTGCTCAGCTGTTTAAAGAGCCTAAAACGCTAGCGATTACTTCTGCAATATTAGGTGGAATGGGACTTATCCCAGGTATGCCAAACCTACCTTTTTTAATCCTTGCCATAGCTGGCGGTACCGCTGCATGGATGATTGCTGAACGTCAAAAACTCGCCAATACAGTAGCTGAGGTTACACCTGAACAAACAGAGGCACCTAAAGAACAGCGTGACCTAGGCTGGGAAGATCTATCCCCCGTTGATCCAATTGGTTTAGAAGTTGGCTACCGCCTTATTCCCCTGGTAGATAAAAATCAAGGTGGTCAATTAATGAATAGAATCAAAGGTATCCGTAAGAAGATTTCCCAAGAACTTGGATTTCTTATTCCCCCTGTCCACATTAGAGACAACCTTGATTTATCGCCTACCGCTTACCAAATCACCCTATTCGGCGTTACTTTTGGTGAAGCCGAGGTCTATCCAGAGCGCATGATGGCTATAAATCCTGGTCAAGTTTTTGGCGAATTAGATGGCATAAAAGGCCAAGACCCAGCATTTGGATTAGATGCTGTATGGATCGAGCCAAATCAACGTGAACATGCACAAGCACAGGGTTATACTGTTGTCGATGTCGACACCGTTATTGCTACTCATCTAAGTAAGATTTTACAGAATCATGCTCATGATTTATTAGGCCGAGAAGAAGTCCAACAACTACTTGATAATCTTGCTAAAACAGCCCCTAAATTAGTCGAAGGTTTAGTACCAGATGCCCTGCCTTTAGCAACCGTTCAACGTGTACTGCAAAACTTATTAGAAGAGAACATTCCTATCCGTGATGTTCGCACGATTACTGAAGCATTATCAGAACAAGCTGCTCGTAACCCTGATCCAGAAGCACTTACTGCTGCAACCCGCATGGAGCTTAGCCATTCTATTATTCAACACGTTAATGGTATCAAGGCTGATTTACCGATTATTACGCTAGACCCAGAACTGGAACAGATATTGCTTCAAACACTACAAGCTACCGGAGATGGTGGCGCTAGTTTAGAACCAGGATTAGCTGAAACTATGCACAAGAATCTACAAGAAGCGACACAACGACAAGAAATGTCTGGTGAATCAGCCATTCTGGTCGTACAAGCAGGTTTACGTACATGGATTTCTCGCTTCATACGGCACTCTATTCCAAGCTTAAATGTCTTGTCGTATAACGAGATACCTGATAACAAACAAATAAGAATTGTTGCTAACGTTGGTCGTTAGAGTCTGAGGTCATTATTATGAAAATTAAACGTTTCCAAGCTGCGGATGTTCGCCAAGCCATCAAAGAAGTTCGAGATGTATTGGGGCCAGATGCTGTGATCTTATCTAATAATCGTGTTGATGGTGGAGTAGAAATTGTTGCTGCAACCGATTATGACGAGTCACAATTCAAGCAATATTCTCAACCACGACAAGCTGAAGTAAAACAAGCTCAAGCACCGAAGGTTGAAATTAATCCTTCTGAAAAAATAGCACCTCAACAAGCTAGATATGAACAAGCTGAGCCTCGTCAGAATGTATGGTCACAAGAGCCTACATTAATTCAAATGCGTAAAGAGATTTCAGGTTTGAGAGATATGTTGCAAAACCAACTATCCGATCTCACATGGAAAGATATGGAACGCAATAGCCCCACTCAAGTACAAATATTACAGCGCCATTTGCAAATGGGTATTCAAGTTGATTTAGCAAAGAAAATGGCATCACAAATTCAAGGTATTGATGATGTTGATCTAGCATGGCGTCAATCACTCGGTATATTGGCCAACGAAATTGATATCTTCGATGACGATATTATCAATCGAGGTGGTATTTGCGCACTTGTTGGCCCTACTGGTGTTGGTAAGACAACAACTATTGCCAAAATTGCCGCACGTTGTGCCCTTAAACATGGAGCTAAAAACGTTGCACTGATTACTACTGATTGTTTCCGCATCGGTGGCCAAGAACAGTTACGTACTTATGCTCGTATTCTTGGGGTTCCTGTCCGTGTTGCTAAAACACATGAAGATTTAGCTTTAGCGCTCAATGACTTATTAGATCGCCGCTTTATCTTAATTGATACAGCAGGCATGAATCAGCGTGATGTGCAGTTAGCAGAAAAATTTGCTGTACTAAAACAACAATCACCTAAAATAAAAAATTACTTAACTGTGTCCGCGACCACACAAGCAAGTGGTCTAAATGATATTATTAACACTTTCTCAAACCTTGACTTAAGTGGGTGTATATTAACCAAGACAGATGAAGCAAGTAGCCTCGGCGGTGCAATCTCAGCATTAATTCGCAATAGATTGCCACTAGCGTATATTTGTAATGGTCAGCAAGTACCTGAAGATTTCAGCCTTGCTCGCCCTAATACTTTAGTTAAACAAGCCAGTGATTTAATGAACGAAGAACAATTACATATGGATCCACACAACCTATCCACCTATGGAGGCATGGCTGCTTATGGCTGATATAGATCAAGCCCATGGCCTAAGAAAAATGACAAATATCCCTCGTCCGGTAAAAGTTATTGCTGTCGCAAGTGGCAAAGGTGGTGTTGGTAAAACTAATGTTACTGTCAACTTGGGTACAGCATTAGCGGCACAAGGAAAACAAGTATTGCTACTTGATGCCGATCTAGGTCTAGCTAATATTGATGTGATGCTTGGCTTACATCCTCAATATAATTTAATGCATGTATTAGATGGTAGTAAATCACTCGAAGAAATTATTGTTGAAGGTCCTCATGGTCTGAAAATTATCCCTGCTGCCTCGGGAGTTCAGAAAATGGCTGAACTCAGCCCTGCTGAACATGCAGGTATGATTCAAGCTTTTAGTGAAATGGATCAACATATTGATGTACTACTCATCGATAGTGCAGCTGGGATAGCAGACAGTGTGGTGAGTTTTACCCGCGCAGCACAAGAAGTAATTGTCGTCGTGTGCGATGAACCAGCTTCTATTACTGATGCCTACGCATTTATCAAGTTACTTAGCCGAGAATATGACGTCACCCGCTTTCATGTTATTGCCAATATGGTACGAAATGTTCAAGAAGGGCGTGAATTATTTAATAAAATCTCATTGGTTTGTGATCGTTTCTTAGATGTTTCCCTTGATTTCATGGGGATCGTTCCTTTCGATGATGACTTGCGTAGAGCTGTAAAAAAACAACGATCAGTAGTCGAATTTATGCCAAGAAGTAAAGCTGCTACGGCATTTGTACATTTAGCCAAGAAAATCGAATACTGGCCAGTTCAAAAACAACCAAGAGGTCATATGGAATTCTTTATAGAACGTCTAATTCAGGCTAGTTTGGATATCGCCTAAATGAAAGGCGTCGCTATGTATAGTGAATCATACAATTCAAACAAGACATTAACAGAACTTGTTGAACAGCATGCAACACTGGTAAAGCGAATAGCCTACCACCTTATCGCTCGTCTACCACATACGGTTGATGTCGATGATCTCATTCAAGCTGGCATGATGGGCTTACTTGATGCAGCTAAACACTATAATGAAAGCCAAGGTGCCAGTTTTGAAACCTATGCTGGAATTCGCGTACGCGGTTCAATGCTTGATGAAATACGAAGAAATGATTGGGCACCTCGCTCGGTACACAAAAAAGCCCGAGACATTGCTGATGTAATTCAACAAATCGAACAACAACAAGGTCGACATGCACACGATGATGAAATAGCAAAAGCACTGAATATAAGCATTGAAGACTACCATCAACAATTACATGAATCATCTGGACATCAACTGTTCAGTCTTGATGAATTTAATGATAGTGATGAAACTCATGCTCAGCCGATTACAGCAGAACTATCGGGGCCCGTAGACTCGCTTCAAACAGAAGGTTTTGAATCAGCACTGGCACAAGCAATAAAAACACTCCCAGATCGTGAAAGAATTTTAATGGGATTGTATTACAATGAAGAATTGAATTTAAAAGAAATTGGTGAAGTATTAGGCGTCAGTGAATCTCGTGTGAGTCAGCTGCATAGCCAAACCGTCATTCGACTTCGCTCCAAATTAAATGATTGGTTAAACTGAATACAGGAAAGGGGAGGATCTACCTTGGATAAAGATATGAAAATTCTAATTGTGGACGATTTTTCGACCATGAGACGAATTATAAAAAACTTACTTCGTGACTTAGGCTTTAGTAATACAGTAGAAGCTGATGATGGCCTAACTGCTTTACCCATATTACAAGCGGGAGGAATAGATTTCCTCGTTACCGACTGGAATATGCCTGGCATGCAGGGTATTGATTTGCTGAAAGCTGTTCGTGCTGATGAAAAGTTATCGAATATACCTGTTTTAATGGTAACCGCTGAAACCAAACGTGAGCAGATTATCGTTGCCGCTCAGGCTGGTGTTAATGGTTATGTTGTTAAGCCTTTTACCGCTGCGACTTTAAAGGAAAAAATCGACAAGATTTTTGAACGTATTGACGCACAATAACTACTGAGGCTTACCATGGAACTAAACAAAACAGAACAACTCGAAGCAGCAAGAGCGCTCATTGCCGCCATAGAGTCTGATAATAATGAACAAGCTCAACAACAATTAACAATCCTGACTCAAACGCAAGAAAGTGCGCTGTTCAATGAAGTTGGCAAGCTCACACGTGAGTTACATGAGTCAATGAGTAACTTTAACCTCGATTCACGTCTAATTGATTTAACTAAAAATGATATGCCTAATACACGTGAACGACTTAACTATGTCATCACAACTACAGAAGCAGCAGCACATAAAACATTAGGCTTCATAGATCAGACTCTTCCCCTTGCCTCTGAACTTAAACAAACCGCTGAAAATATAAACGAAAGTTGGCACCGTTTTCGCATGAAAGAAATGACTGCTGATGAGTTCCGTGCATTAAGCAAAGAGATAGAAGCCTATTTGCCAGAAGTGACTAATCACTCTGAACAAATTCATGCCAACCTATCAGAAATGATGATGGCACAAGGTTTTCAAGATCTAACAGGACAAGTTATTCGCCAAGTAATTAGTTTGGTGGAAGAAGTAGAAGACAGTTTAGTTCAACTCGTTAAGATTGCTGGCAAGCATATTGATGAGCAACCAAAGAAAGACAAACAGGTTGATGCAGTCAAGGCCGAAGGCCCACAGATTAATGCTGCAGACAACCCAAATGTTATGAATGATCAAGATGAGGTCGATGATTTGTTATCAAGTCTAGGCTTCTAAAGGATAGCAATAATGGCGTTAGACACTGATGATGAAATCCTACAAGACTTTTTAGTCGAGGCAGAGGAAATATTAGAAGGCTTGAATGAGCAACTGGTTGAACTCGAAACTCAGCCTCAAGATAGTGACCTACTCAACTCTATTTTCCGTGGATTTCATACGATTAAAGGTGGCGCAGGCTTTTTAAGCCTTGATGCCATGGTGACCTTATGTCACAAATGTGAAGATCTATTTAATCTTCTCCGCCAAGGTGATCGTAGTGTCGATGCTAATATGATGGATACCTTTTTAAAGGTACTCGACATATTAAATACCATGTTCGAAGAAACTAAAGCGGGAGAATATCCAACCGCTGCTGATCCAGAAATCATTAATCAGCTTGCTCACTACCTAGATCCTAATGCCGCTCCTGCTGCAGCTCCTGAGGTACCTAAAGAACCTGAACCTGAGCCAGAACCAGTTATTGCAGAACCAGCTCCTGTAGAAAACAGTGCTGACCCAGCAAGTGATGATATTACCGATGAAGAGTTTGAAGCATTACTCGATCAGCTCCATGGTGATGGGGCCCCAGGAATATCAAGTACACCCGAACCAGAAAAAGCCCCTGCACCAGCACCCGCTGATAATGACGATATTACTGAAGAAGAATTTGAAGCATTATTAGACGAGTTACAAGGTAAAAAGAAAGCGGCCAGCACAGAAACGCCTAAAGAAGAAGTTGCTAAGCCTACTACTCCTGCTGTTGAAAAGGTGGAACCTACACCGACACCTGCAGAGCCTGTGAAAAAAGCAGAGCCTCCCAAACAAGAATCTACTCCAGCTGCTGAGAAGAAACCAACAGCAACGGCAAAACCTGCCGCCGCCGCGAAGCCAGCGGAAACAACTGTCCGAGTTGATACTGCCCGTTTAGATGACATAATGAATATGGTGGGTGAATTAGTGCTAGTTCGGAATAGGATTAGTACGCTTGAAACTGCTTTTGAAGATGAAGAAATGGCTAAAGCAGTTAATAACTTAGCTGTCGTTACAGGTGATTTACAAACAGCTGTAATGAAAACACGGATGCAACCCATCAAAAAAGTATTTGGTCGCTTCCCTCGTGTTGTTCGTGACTTAGCCCGAACCTTGAAAAAAGATATTAACCTTGAATTGCGCGGTGAAGAAACTGATTTAGATAAAAATTTAGTTGAGGCGCTAGCGGATCCTTTAGTGCATTTAGTTAGAAATGCTGTTGACCATGGTATTGAAATGCCTGATGTCCGTGAGGCAGCGGGAAAACCGCGCCAAGGACATGTAGTTTTAGGTGCAGCACAAGAAGGTGACCATATCCTACTAACCATCTCAGATGATGGTGCAGGAATGGATGCCAATGTCTTGCGTCAAAAAGCTGTCGAAAAAGGCATGATGGATGAGGAATCAGCATCTCGTTTAACCGACTCTGAAAGCTATGCGCTTATTTTCGCTCCTGGTTTTTCAATGAAACAAGAGATCTCTGATATTTCAGGTCGTGGTGTTGGTATGGATGTTGTGAAAACCAGCATTTCAAAACTCAATGGTGTGATCGATATTCAATCTGATCTCGGAATAGGAACAGTTCTTTCAATCAAAGTTCCTCTCACACTCGCTATCATGCCAACTCTAATGGTTATGTTAGGTGATCAGATTTTTGCCTTCCCTCTTGTTAGTGTCAATGAAATCTTTCACTTAGATCTTAGCAAAACAAATGTCGTCGATGGTCAGAAAACTATTATGGTTCGTAATAAAACTCTACCACTCTTCTATTTAAGAGAGTGGTTAACGGACACATTTAACGATACAGGAAAACCTGATATTGAACATGTGGTTATCGTAAATGTAGGTACTCGACGCGTTGGCTTTGTTGTCGATCAGTTAATTGGGCAAGAAGAAGTAGTCATAAAACCTTTAGGCGCTTTATTACAAGGTACTAAAGGGCTCGCAGGTGCTACAATTACAGGCGACGGGCGAATCTCACTTATTCTTGATTTTCCTGAGTTGATGGCTTCCTACGCAAATAGAGGATATTAAATTCCCTGTGACACTTCGTGTACTGATTGTTGATGATTCGAGATTCTTTCGTAGACGGCTGTCCGAAATAATCTCAATAGATCCTCTTATTTCTGTTGTTGGGATGGCTGAAAATGGTCAGCAAGCAATTGACCAAGTGAAACAGTTAAAGCCTGATGTCATCACTATGGATATTGAAATGCCGGTGATGAATGGCATCGATGCTGTTAAGGCAATCATGGCTAGCCATCCTACTCCAATTTTAATGCTCTCAACTTGGTCTACTGATGGAGCCAAAGCAACATTAGAGGCATTAGAGGCTGGCGCTGTCGACTATATGCCCAAACGGTTCGAAACTATCTCAACAGACAGTTCTGTTGTTCATCATGAGCTATGCCAGCGTCTTAGAAAATTAGCACGTTCTAAAGTTGTAACGACTCATACCTCTCCCTCTCCTGCCCAACGCATCACTCCAGTATTTAAGTCAGCTAAGAAACAATCGCTTAGTTTAGTTGTTATTGGAACCTCAACGGGCGGCCCTATCGCTTTACAAAAAGTATTAACTCAACTGCCTGCAAGCTTTCCTTACCCAATTCTACTTGTTCAACATATGCCAGCAACATTTACCCCTTCTTTTGCTGAACGGTTAGACAAGCAATGTAATATTAAGGTGAAGCATGCTGAAAATGGAGATATCTTAACGGCAGGTACTGCTTATCTTGCTCCTGGTGGAACACAGATGACTCTAAAGGCGGATGGTCAAAAGAGGTATCTTAAAGTTCAAAGTGGGCAAGCAAGTGAATCTTATAAACCTTGTGTTGATATCACTCTTGAGTCTGTAAAAAACGACTGCCCGAAAGAAACCTTAGCAATTATTCTCACAGGAATGGGATCCGATGGGTTAATTGGTTGCAAACATCTCAAAGAATTAGGTGGCACAATTTGGGCTCAAAATGAACAGAGCAGTACAATCTACGGTATGCCAAAAGCAATTGTGGATGCAGGTATAGCGGAAAGAATCTTAGATATTAATGAGATAGGTCATCATCTAGCGGAGCTTAAGTAGCCATGGATATACTCAGTCTTTTAGGTATCATTATTGGGTTTGGAGCTATTATTGGAGGTCAATACCTCGAAGGTGGCCACATAGACTCAATCTTAAATGCTGTCGCATTAATGATTGTCTTAGGCGGTACATTAGGTGCCGTCATGTTACAGACTTCCCTAAAAACATTTCTCGATGCCCTTAAAATGATGTCTTGGGTATTTGTCCCCCCCAAATTATCAACAGAAGAATTGCTTGAAAAAATTCTTGAATGGAATCAAATTGCGCGCCGAGAAGGTCTGTTTAAATTAGAGTCTTTAGCCGAACTTGAAGAAGATCCTTTTATAGAAAAAGGCTTACAGCTGATTTCAGATGGTGGAACGCCTGAGATGATTCGTGAAATTTTAGAAAATGATCTAGACATTCAAGAAGCAAAAGAAATACAGGCGGCGAAAGTCTATGAAGCAATGGGCGGCTATTCACCAACAATTGGTATCATCGGCGCTGTGTTAGGCTTAATACATGTGATGAGAAATTTAGCAGAGCCCTCTTCTTTAGGTTCTGGTATTGCCGTAGCCTTTGTTGCAACTATTTATGGTGTCGGCTTAGCTAACTTACTTTTCTTACCTATAGCGAATAAGCTTAGAGCAGCGATTGAACGTCGCACTAGCTATTACATTATGCTCATTGAGGGCTTAATTAAAGTTGCTGATGGTGAAAACCCACGTATCATTGAAAGTCATCTACAAGTCTATCTTGACTGAGGATTGCTATGGCACGCAGAAAAAAAGTTGAGGAACACGTTAATCACGAGCGATGGTTAGTATCCTATGCTGACTTTATTACACTGCTCTTCGCTTTTTTTGTGGTTATGTATTCCATATCTTCCGTTAACCAAGGTAAATATCGAGTTTTATCTGATTCTTTAGAGGCTACATTTGCCGATCCACGTCGTTCTATTGATCCAATCCAAATTGGTGAAGTTGAGCGTGGCCTTACCGAAAGAACTCCCAAAAACAATCCGAAAGATGTTGCAGACTCTGAGGCTATTGAGGTATTCACAGAGCCTCCCGTTTCAGAACAAACCATTGAAACTATTAATGAAATAAGTAAAAAATTAAACTATTCGTTAAAAAACTTAATTGATCGAGAAGACGTTAATATCAAACAAGGTGAAGATTGGCTAGAGTTAGAAATGAAGTCTAATGTTCTCTTTTACAGTGGTGAAGCAAGGTTAGAAAATAGTGCTGTCCCAATTATTGGTAAAGTGGCAGATATATTGCGAGATTCAGCTAACCCAATCCAAGTAGAAGGGTTTACTGATAATAACCCGATCAATACCTCCCGCTTTCCATCAAACTGGGAGCTTTCTGCTGCACGTGCGGCCAGCGTAGTACACTTACTAGACCGATATGGCTTAGAGCCGCATAGGATGTCAGCAATAGGTTATGGTGAATTCAAACCTATCGCAGATAACAATACGATAGAGGGCCGACAACAAAATCGTCGAGTCGTGCTTGTTGTATTAGGAGGGCAGCATAGTCGCCGCGATATAGAAGTATTTACTCCTACTCAAAAAATTAATCCAGTAGTACCTCCTATGCGAGCTCCTACTATACAATCCAATGTTCAAACACAACCACGTTCAGGGACAACACCATGACCATATGGGCAGTCGCCAATCAAAAAGGTGGTGTAGGTAAAACCACCACAGTAGTGAGCTTAGCAAGCCTATTAGCACAACAAGGAAAACCTACTCTCGTTTTAGATATGGATCCTCATGGTTCCTTGACCAGTTATTTTGGTCATGATCCTGACACTATCGATAATAGTATTTACACCTTATTCCAAAAAATGGATTCAAGCCCAAACTCAGCCATTTTTAACTCCTTAAAGAAAACGAATTGCAGTAATTTATATTTGCTTCCAGCATCGACAGCAATGGCAACACTCGACCGCCAGCTAGGTGCCCAAGGTGGTAAAGGCCTAGTGATAAAAAAGACCCTAGCCATACTTAAAGATCGTTTTCCTAATATACTGATCGACTGCCCTCCGATGCTTGGAGTGCTCATGATTAATGCATTAGCGGCCTGTGACCAATTACTTATCCCTGTTCAAACGGAGTTCTTAGCGCTAAAAGGTTTAGATAGAATGCTACATACATTGAGTATGATTAATCATTCTCGTAGTCAAGGCCTTCCGTATCTAGTCGTACCGACTATGTATGATCAGCGTACTCGCTCATCAATACAAAGCCTTAAGAGCCTTAAAGAGGTTCATGGAACAGGGGTATGGGATAGTGTTATACCTATAGATACTCACTTTCGGGATGCAAGTAAAGCCGGAATCCCATTGCCTGTAATGACCCCTAATTCACGTGGCTCAATTGCGTATTCTGAACTATTAGAATCATTAACCCACGCCGAACATAACCCAAAAGATTTACCTCATGTCTAAATCAGATACTATTGCAGAGCATCAGTTAGCACTCTCTACCTATCTAGAGGATATGTTAACCGAAGTCGATCTCGTACCAGAAGAACAGCCAGGTTTCACTACAAATGAAGGTTGGAAACTATCACCTTTTCAAGCGCTACTTATTGATGTGCAAGGTCTACAACTCGCTATCCCTGAGCATCAGTTAGTTAATATTCAAATCGCCAATAAAGTCAGTGCAACACCTGAACAAAATTCAGATCAGCACTCAGTCACTATTAATCAAAAACTGACTATCATTGATACAGGCAAGGTAGTTCTACCTGAAGCGTATCGCGATGAAGATAATCAATCCGCATTTATTATTATTTTATCCGGGGAAAAGTGGGCTCTTGCATGCAATAAAGTGAATGAGGTCATTACTTTATCACCTGATTCCGTCAGTTGGAGACAACAAGCAGGTAATAGACCATGGCTTGCTGGCACCATTTCTGAACATAAATGCGGTATATTGAATATTGATGCATTAATTGCACAACTAGAGCAAGCATAGTCTTGGCATGAACTCTGCTTGTAGAAATATAAACACTGGATGCCAATATTTTGTCGGCCTCCTATTCAGACATTATTTATTGTCATGATGTTAAAGGTTAAAAATAATGAGTCAAAATGACACAGTAGTAGACGTAGATGCTGATGACCCTATTTTGCAATGGGTGACTTATCAACTTGAAGAAGAAACCTACGGCATTAATGTAATGCAGGTACAAGAGGTTCTCCGTATTACAGAGATCGCCCCTGTTCCTGGTGCCCCAAACTACGTATTAGGAATTATTAACCTACGTGGTAATGTCGTCACCGTTATTGATTCAAGAAAACGCTTTGGCTTAAGCAGTAAAGAGAGTGATGATAACTCTCGTATTATTATTGTTGAGGTCAATGGTAATGTAGTAGGTATGCTAGTCGATAGTGTTGCAGAAGTCGTTTATTTACATCAATCAGAAATCGATACAGCTCCAAATGTCAATAATGATGATAGCTCACGCTTTATTCAAGGCGTATGCAGTAGAGATGAACAATTATTAATTTTGGTCGATGTTGATAAATTATTAAGCGAAGAAGAAATCTCTGATCTCTCTCACGCATAGCAAGGTATAGAATTTTGTCTGATGATATTTCTCCTATTCAGCCATTAAGCCCAACTTTGCCATCAGCACCATCGCCTGAAAAAGAAGATAATTCTAAAGATAATAAAGACAAACAACGAAAAGATGATAGAAACAGCGATTCACAAACTGATAAGCATAATGAAGAAAGACCACACCGCGGGCTATTCGATGAATATATCTAGTGAAGTGCTTCAGCTAAAGGAGTTGGTAAAATGACACCGTATTTATTTATTATGGGCTTCATCCTCGCAATTGTTATTGTCACAATAACAGGATATCGCTTATTAAAATTAAACCAGACTCAAGCTGCAAAAATTGCCGACTTACAAAGCCAATTATCGGCATTATGTGCAGGGGCTGTAGGAGCTGATAATAGAATTATCAAATTTGAACAAATGCTTAATCAGTTAAAAGAGCACCAGAATACAATCGACCTTGGTATGTCATCTCAACATAGTTACGATCATGCGATCCGACTTGCTAGGAAAGGTGTAGGCATGGACCAACTAATAGATAATTGCAATTTAAGTGATGAAGAAGCACACCTAATTAATCGACTTCATGGCAGTCAGAACCAAGAGTTACATTAAGAGGTAGGAAGCTGATCTTGAGGCATACCAATATAATAGCCCTGAATATAGTCAACACCGTACCCCATTAGCATTGCCATAGTTGACTCATCTTCGACATATTCAGCGACTGTTTTCTTACCTAGGTCATGTGCAATATCGACCATTGATTTCACTAATAACTGATCAACGGAGTCATTGAGTAAGTTAGTAATAAAGCTACCATCAATTTTTAGTATGTCCACAGGGAACTGTTTTAGGTAGTTATAAGCATTAAAGCCTGCGCCAAAGTCATCTAAAGCAAAGCTAAACCCTAGTGCTTTAAGCTTAATTACCATCTCTTTTGTTTTCTCATAATTTGAAATTGCAGCAGTTTCTGTGATTTCAAAAATAATCCGCTTAGGATCAACAGCTGTTTCCTCTAATTTTCTTTCAATTAGGGGATAAAGGTTTCTATCGAGGAAAATATTTCCAGATAGATTGATAGTTAATGCTATCGGTTCTGGAATTGATGCAATTAAATCAAAGGCATGATTAACCACCCATAGATCAATCTGATGAATTAACCCCATCGTTTCTGCTACGGGAATAAAGTCATCAGGATAGTAAATTGCATTATCCACTTTCATACGAATCAAGCACTCATAGTGACTCACTTTGCCTGTTTCCACTGAATGGATAGGTTGATAAACCAATATGAAATTTTGCAACTGTAATGCAGCACGAATACGTGGAGCCCATTCCACATTATGACGTAGTGTTATCATTTCAGTGTCTTGCGGACTATATAAATTGACGCAATTACGGCCCCGGATCTTAGCGGTAAAACATGCTTGATTGGCATGTGCTAAGACATCACCACTCGTTAAGGTATCGGTATGATTGAAAAATTTAACACCAATACTCACTGAAAGATGGTAATTATGCGAATGGTGTTCGAACACATAACCGTCAAATTGCTCACATAATTTATCTGCAGTATCAACGGCTTGCTCACTATCAACATTCTCTACCAAGATAGCAAATTCATCAGAGCCTATTCGTACTAGAGTATCTTTCACGGAGAAAAAACTACGCAACTCATCAGAAAGTTGTACCAGTAATGCATCGCCAGCCTGATGGCCGATAGCATCATTTAAGACTTTGAACCGATCAACATCCACATAAAATAATGCGGCACTAGTGTGGAAGTTACGGATCTGCGTTAATTTTAAGTCAAGCACACTTTCCAACTGACGTCTGTTTAATAAGCCAGTTAAATCATCATGACCAACTAAAAACTGTAAACGAGCTTCCATTACTTTTAGTTTAGCTAATTCATCTTCTAGGTGAATTCGGTGCTGATATGCAGCATCGCGCTCTCTTTTAACGGCTAAAGCTGTCATTACTGCAGGAGGAAATGATTCAGCAGTAAGAGGATGATAAAACAGTGATGTAACGCTATGACCTAAGTCAGTAATTAATTGAGCATGGTCCCACTGAGACTCTTGTGTTAACGAGATGATCGGTATGAGGCGCCACTCATCGAATTCATCCATAATAATGCGTAGGTCATGGACAGAAACATCGGTAAGGTTGCTATCTATAACCAATAGATCAATATCACATATTTCACCTAAGATTCCATGCCGTAAACACTCCATGACATCATCGGAATTATAGCAACACAGTAGATTTGAGAAGCCGCTGATCTGCAACATGGTTTTCATAAACTCTAAATCAGCTGCTTGGGCTCCAGCAATGACAATTTTAGAATCAAGCAATTGCTCAACGTTAGAGCCTGCAAGAGGCTCCAACTGCTGATTTAAGGGAACATCATTTAAATGTTCCTTGCTTTTGTCTTTTATTGTCAACACGAGTAATTATTCGCCACTTGCCAGTAATTTTAATACTTGAGCAAAACAATATATCGTTTTCCTATAAAAATCAACACTTAATGAAATTTTTATAATCCAAACTATAAAGTATAATGTTAGTAAATAATTATAAAGAGTCTATCTTTTCATTTTTTCTTTAATTACAGGCACTTTGCCTGATACCAAATAAGCATAGGCAATTACCTCTGCTATAACACGATATAACATCGGGGGGATTTCCTCTCCAAGCTCCATTTCGCTCAATAAGGCTGCGAGCATTACATCTTCTCGCAATGGCACCCCATGCTCACGAGCTATACGTATAATCTCCTCTGCTACTTCACCTTCGCCAGATGCAGTTACGGTAGGAGCATTTTCTCCATCGTATTGCAATGCCACTGCACGAGTTGGCTCTTTCTTAGTCATACTGAAATATCCACAAGACCAGTTGAAATCTGTTGCATCGCGCTATTATTAGAGGTAGTTGCTTTTTCTACAGCACCACAACTGCAACTTACCTGACTTGTAGTAAGATCTAATTTATCCATTGCAGCTTCTAACTCCGGCAAATATTGAGTTAATAACTCCGCACTTTCATTACGTTCGGCTTTAAGAGCAATTTTCACATCACTTTGGTGGTAGGTCACCATTGCTTGAACAGGCCCTAAATTCTGTGTATCCAAACGAAGTTTCACCTTCCAAATATCATTATCTTTATCAACCTCATCCCCATGCTTGTGCTGATCAATTTGCATTTGAATAAGATCTAAATTGTGTTTATCTTTTATTGGTACATCAAACAACCAACTCGCACTGACATTACTTGATTCAGGCTCTTTCAAAGTCATCAGCTGATTGAGCTGTAATTTGCTATGAACACCTTCTACTTCTTTAAATAACTGTAATAGCTCAGTGTGGCTAACCACTACTTTGGAGGACGCTGCTAGTGACTGAGATAATGGCGTCAATGGTTTTGTCAGTAATTGTGCTAATGACAGTGCTTGTTCTGGACTATTTATAGTAGATGAAAAACTAGTTGATGGAGTCAACAGTAAGGGAACTCTATAATTATTAGACAACAAAACATTGAGTAGCTGAGCGGGAGTTTTACCTGCAACACTTAGCGCCGATGGTACTTGACTAGGTAAATTGTTTAATTCGGGCTTAACGGCCCCATTCTTTATATCAGCCAAACTTAACTCGACGACATTGAGTAGTTTACCTAAATTGGCTTTAAAATCTTGTGACTGATTGGCTTGCATGGGTTGATTCAGCATCTTACTTTCCATAAAAGTTCCTGATGATGAAACGGCTTGTTGAAATCGACCTGGCTGAGATAATTGCGTTTTATCAGCGGTATGTTGCACTAACTGGTCAATCACTTGACGAATGCTGTCTGGTAACGATTGTTGTTGAATTAAATTTGAAATAACTTTTAGCTGAGGAGTCTCAACCTGCCGAGATAAAAGTTGACGAATATTATCTAAAATTCGCTGCTCTCGCGGTAACTCAGCTGGAGGGATAAATTGAATATTCAGAGGCTTTATACTCACCACCTTCATATCTAATGTATCACCGATTTTCGGCTGCTGTACTAGCTTTGTAATATCTATATCAAACTGTTGCGGTGAACTAGTGGTAGTTGACTTGCCATTAGCAGAAGCATTAACGACTGTCTGAACTAATAATCTGTTCTCAGCTAATAGCTTCACAACTTCAACAGCCACTTGTTGGCCTACTCTTAAATCACTCGCTGTAAATAAGTTTAATTTATCTAGTGGCGCGGCTGAATTAATTGAGGGTGCTAATGGGGCAGGAGTTAAGCCAGATAAGATTTTAAGCGCTAATTTACCCTCTTCAATCACCAACTCTACGGGTATGGTTTGACCCGATTGTAATGCAACTGGCATCCTAAACTCTGTTGGTTTTCCTGCAATATTAACTGTAACTGTATCACCCACTGCAACAGCTTTAGATACTTCGATATCTAAGCGCTGCCCCACTCGCACATCAGCTAATTGTTGCGGGGAAATATTTTTTACCGTAGCGGTAATAGTTGATGCGGATTGATGAACAAGCACAATAAATTAAGCCCACTCTATGAATACAGGGTTAGTATAACAAGAAGCTAAGAGGTGAAATCATGAATTAATTTATCAATGATTTTAGTTGTCGATCATGCTGTTTTGCTAATACTAATTGAGCGAATAAACTTCCTAGTAATGCTAAAAACATATCCCATTGCGTATCCCAATTATCGCCTTGTGTCCCTAAAAAGGCTTCGGCAGCTTGATCATTAATCGTCGCCACCCACCATTCAATGAGTTCATAAAAAGCACTAATTGATAAACTGATTGCACACACCAATGCAAACAACCATTTTCCTCGTTGCAATGGTGATGTTCGCAGCAAGAGTTCACGCCCAACAATGGCTGGAACAACACCTTGAAGAAAGTGACCAAACCGATCGTAATGGTTTCGAGCTAAATCAAATTCGGTTTGAATCCAATTAAAGAGTGGATTTTCTGCATAGGTGTAATACCCACCTACAATTAAAATTAAACCAAATATAGTTAATAAACGATAACTCAGTTTCGTTAAGACAAACTTCTTGTGGCTAAACCATAGAATAGGAAGAGCAATCATCACTGGAAAGGTTTCTAAAAACCACGTTAATCTATCGGCAACAGGCTGAATTCCTGACACTATCAGACAGGTAAAAACAAAATAGAACCAACCTTTTTGCTCCGTCATAATTGTAAATTAAATCAATGTAAGGTCTGAGGCGCTGAGAGTGTAAAAGCTGGAATATCTACATCAAAGTGTTCGCCGTCATCGTTCACCATGGTGTAATGACCTTGCATCATTCCTACTGGCGTATCTAACATAGCTGCACTGGTGTAAGTAAACTCTTGTTCAGGAGCTAAGTAAGGGTGAAGGCCAATGACACCATCTCCTTCTACTTCTTGCTCGTAACCATTCCCCCCAGTTATCTTCCAATAACGAGATAACAATCTAGCGGAGCTAAGTCCTTTGTTTTTAATGGTAATAGTATATGAAAAAAGATAACGATCTTTTTCAGGTTGAGACTCTTGGTCTAAAAATTGAGTATCAATATCAATGGCAATATGAGTATTTTTTTCTATAGTCATTCTATTATTTTATTATTTCCTGTTGGGCTAAATATCGTGCGCCCATTAGCCCAACTTTAGGCTCTAAAATCAATCGAACTGGAATCGTCTTCGCTAATTCAGACATCTTACCTTTTGCTGTAAAGGCTTTAATAAATGCCCCCGTTTCAAACCGCGCTAAGTTTTTTGCGGCAATTCCACCTGCAATATATAAACCTGCTCGAGGTAATACTGATAAGGCCAAATTACCGGCTTGAGAGCCGTATATATCAATAAATAGATCTAAAGCTTGTGAAGCTAATTTATCACCATGGTTAATTGCAAAATCACTAATTGCAGCTCCAGGATCATCAGCAATCATTGCACTACGAAGCTCTGGATCTTCATCGTATTGTTTATAAGCACGAAGGAATTCATAAATTGCTACTAAACCCACACCAGAGACTAACCTTTCGTATGATACTTGACCAAAACGCGCCATCATATGCTCAAGCAATAAAATCTGCTTTTTATTGGTCGGAGCAAAATCAATATGCCCCCCCTCTGTCGCTATGACTTTCCACTTTTTGTTGACTGCAATTAATATAGCTTGACCCAAGCCAGTTCCTGCACCAATCACTGCTCTCGGAGCATCTTCAACTGGCTGCCCTTGTTGCAGGGTGAGGACATCTCCCTCACCTAAGCAGCTAATTCCATAACCAACAGCTTCAAAATCATTGCACAGATGAACATGTTTGATATTAAATTTATCAGCTAAATCGTCGGCGTTTAATTGCCAAGGCAAGTTCGTAACACTACCAGTTCGGCCTAACACAGGCCCTGCAACAGCAAAGCAGGCACTCTCAATCGTTAAAGAATTAAGTAACTCATTGTTCAAAAACTCTGATAATGCATCATCGAAACAAGCATATTCTGCACTAGCAAATGATTGCTCATATATAACATCGTTATCATCAGTACTTAGTTGGAATAATGTTTTTGTTCCACCAATATCGACTGAGAGTAGAAAAGCCATTTGTTATTGACCCGCTGCCGCGGCATCCATAAACCAGTAGTACTCGCCCTGTGGTGCTAAACGTTGCACAGGTAAACCTTCAACAGCGCCAGTAGTAATATCCTTCACAATATCTGATTTTGCTTCTCCAGCGATAAAGACAATCACTTGGCGTGCAGCATTAATAGTTGGATAAGTCATCGTTACACGCCATGAGTCAAACTTATCAACATACAAGCTCGTTGTTTTGGTTTCAGTCACATCGAGTGCAGCTGTATCTGGGAATAGTGATGCTATATGACCATCAGGGCCTAAGCCTAATAACACTAAATCAAATGGTTGTTCGCCCATTACTTCTTGCATCTTACGGCTATACTTTATTGCAACATCAGGAGCGACACCTTCTTCAGTTGGCATACGATGTACATTCTCTTGAGGGATTGAAATATGATCAATCATCGCTTCGCTGGCCATTTTGAAATTACTGTCATTATGAGTCGGTAATACACAACGCTCATCACCAAAAAACAAATGAACACGAGACCAATCAAGCTGTTCTGTGTATGGCGATGTAGCAAGTTTCTGATATAAACCTTTAGGTGTTGAACCACCAGCAAGTGCAACATAAAACACGCCACGTTTTGCGATTGCAGCACGTGCAGAAGCGACAAACTGCTCTGTGGCAGCTTCAATTAAGGTTTGAGCATCCGCTAGGATTTTTTGTTCCGCTTTCATTCTTTCCCCTACTTATTTTCTATAATGAAGCAATCATTATTCTATTGGTATCAAGCAAGCAAATTTAATTCATTTGTTGCGAAAACGCTAAATAATAAAGCCATCATCTAAAAAGTCCTAATCAAATATGTATAACCCTTAGGAAAACCTTATATCTATGTCGGCTAAATTTAATACGCTTCTTTAGTCTCAGGTTCAGGAAACAACTCATCCATACCTGCTGTTTTACCATCACTGACCACAATGCGTGCGTGTGTACGGTTTAAGGCGCGAGGGCTATTAACGCCACATGAGTGCGCGATAACACCCACTTCCTTCACAATATTATTCACGTAATTGCTGACTCTAACCGCTTTGGACTCAGGAACGAGGCCTTTTTGAAATTTAGGGTTATGAGTCGTAATTCCTGTCGGACAGGTATTTTTATTACACTGCAAAGCCTGAATACAGCCTAAAGAAAACATAAAACCACGGGCACTTGTTATAAAGTCAGCGCCAACACATAATGCAGAAGCAACTGAGTTTGGTGTCACTAACTTACCTGAAGCAATGACTCTAATTCTGTCTCGTAAACCATACTCTTTTAATTTATCTACAATCAGCGGCAAGCTTTCTCGTAATGACATACCGACTGAATCAATAAGTGGCATTGGAGCAGCCCCAGTCCCACCTTCAGCACCATCAATCGTAATAAAGTCAGGAGCACACTCTATTCCTCGGCTTACAATCGCAGCCATTAAGTCATCAACTTGTTGTGGCGCACCAACTACCATTTTAAATCCAGTAGGCTTACCAGTTACATCTCTAACGCGATTAACCATATCAATCAGAGCATTAAAGGAGGTTATCTCACGATGTCGATTCGGGCTAATCGCATCTTTGCCTAGCTCAATGCCTCGTATTCTGGCAATCTCTTCAGTTACTTTACTACCGGGAAGAATACCGCCTTTACCTGGTTTCGCTCCTTGACTCATTTTAATCTCGAACATTTTGACTTGATGATGTTCAGCTACTTCTCTTAGCTTGTCGTCATTAAGATTACCTTGAAGATCGCGTACACCATTTTTTGCAGTACCTATCTGAAATACAATATCTGCGCCTCCTTCAAGATGATAAGGTGATAAGCCACCCTCCCCAGTATTCATCCAGCAACCAGCTGCTTTTGCTCCAGCTGATAATGCTTGTACAGCTGGTTTTGATAAGGCGCCATAACTCATACCAGAAATATTAATAATTGAGTCTGTCGTATAAGGGTATTTGCAATTAGCCCCAATAGTGACATCTTTGGGGGGAACAGCTTCCAAACCTAAATGAGGGAAAGCACAATTGACGAATAAGACTCTACCAACACCATTAATATTATCTGTTGAGCCAAATGCGACAGTATTATCGATATTCTTCGCTGCACGATAAACCCATGATCGCTGGGCACGATTAAAGGGCAGTTCTTCACGATCCATCGCAAAGAAATATTGACGAAAGAATTCTCCAAGGTGTTCAAAGAAGTAACGAAACCGACCTATTACTGGATAGTTTCGTCGAATCGCCTGCTCAGTCTGAGTGATATCAGCAATATAGGCAAACATTGCCCAAACGATCAATAAACCAACACCTATTACAAATAAAAAGGCACATATCTCTAAGCCAGCCATTATGAAGCCACCAAACTCAGATAGATCTTGCATATTAATGCTCCTCTTTAATATTCGTAATAGCTTAGGTGAAGCAGTTATTAATACTTAATCAGCGTTATCTCAAGAATAATTGATAAGCTGGATTATCGGTTTCTAGCCAATAGTTATAGCCTAGTTCGCTCAAAAATTGAATAAAATCATTTTGCTCATCATTGTTTACTTGAACACCGACCAAAACTCGACCATAGGCCGCGCCATGATTACGGTAATGAAACAAGCTAATATTCCAACGTTGTCCCATTTTTGTTAAAAACCGCAGCAAAGCACCTGGACGTTCAGGAAATTCGAACCGATAAAGCTGTTCATTTTTAACTTGTGGTGCGTGTCCACCTACCATATATCGAACATGTAACTTAGCCATCTCGTTATCACTGAGATCAGTCCATTGATAACCTTCTTCATCTAAACTTGAGAACAGCGCTTCTCGCTCGTCATTGCCGCCATTCACTCGCATACCAACAAATACATGAGCATCACTATCATCGGCATAACGATAATTAAACTCAGTAATCGCTTTATCACCTAAAGTTTTACAGAAACGCTGAAAACTACCTTGATGTTCAGCAATGATAGTAGAAAATAAAACTTCGCGGCGTTCACCTAACTCTGCTCTTTCAGCAACATGGCGTAAGCGATCAAAATTAATATTCGCACCACTATCAATGGTAACTAAATGCTTACCTGTAATACCCTCTCGGGCAATATACTTTTTTGCTCCCGCTACAGCTAAAGCTCCTGATGGCTCTGCAATCGAACGAGTATCATCAAAAATATCCATGATTGCGGCACAAAGTTCATCACTATCAACAGTAATAACTTCATCAACTGTTTCTTTTGCAATACGGAACGGCTCTACGCCAATTTGACGGACTGCCGTGCCATCAGCAAATAAACCGACTTGTTCTAAAACAACGCGTTCATTTTTTTCGAGAGCAGCTTTTAAACAAGCCGCATCATCGGGTTCCACACCAATCACTTTGATTTCAGGCCAGAACGCTTTTATATAAGCCGACACTCCTGCAAGCAAACCACCACCACCAACAGGTACGAATATGGCATCAATAGAATCAGGATGCTGACGCATAATTTCCATGGCAATAGTACCTTGCCCAGCAATCACTTCAGGGTCGTCATAAGGATGTATAAAGATACGACCTTGTTGTTTCGCTACTTCTAAAGCATAGGTGTAAGCATCATCATAGCTATTGCCACGCAATGCGATTTCAGCGCCATAGGCCTTCACGGCTTCAACTTTGATTGCAGGCGTGGTTTTTGGCATGACGATTAAGGCCGAAATGCCCATCTTTTTAGCCGATAAAGCAACTCCTTGCGCATGGTTTCCAGCTGATGCAGCCACAACACCTTGTTGTCGTTCCTCATCGCTAAGATGAGTCATTCGGTTATAAGCACCTCGCAATTTAAACGAAAAGACAGGTTGTAAATCTTCTCGTTTCAACCACAGCGTATTATTCAAGCGTTCTGACAAGCGAGGCATATTATCGAGTGGAGTTTCGATTGCCACATCATAAACGCGAGCTTTAAGAATTCTTTCTACATATTCAGTCAACATGACCTTAGCTTTTTCTTCATTAAATAAAAAATAGTCTGCCTACACTACCACTAGCCATGATTTATCTCTAATAATTAGTAGCAATACTTGGCAATGCGATACGTATAGCATTGCCTCTAAACCATATGTCTAAGTGCCAAACACCATCAGTTTTAAACAGCTTTTTTATGTTTTAATTTAATTACAGTAATCATCGATACGCCTTAATCAAACCATTTTTCACTTCATAAGTGAATGTTTTAGCCTTGTGGATGATTTATCTCTATAATTAGTCGGCTATATTTAACAATTGTATATAAAGGAAAAAGTAATGACTGCTGATGAAATGAAAAAACAAGCCGCTTATGCTGCACTAGAACATATTAATACTGATGGTATTGTTGGTGTAGGTACAGGCTCTACGGTTAACCATTTTATCGATGCTCTTGCTACGATTAAAGACAAAATTGAAGGCGCAGTTTCAAGCTCAATCGTTTCAACTAAACGCTTAGAAGATCATGGAATTAAAGTATTCGACTTAAACGATGTAAGCGAAGTCGCCGTATATATTGATGGTGCTGATGAGTCCGATGACAACCTTCACTTAATCAAAGGCGGCGGTGGCGCATTAACTCGTGAAAAAATCATCGCTGCTGCAGCTGATAAATTCGTATGTATTGCTGACGCTAGTAAGTTAGTCAATGTTTTGGGTAAATTCCCGCTTCCTGTTGAAGTGGTGCCAATGTCACGTAGCTATGTCGCACGTGAAATCGTCAAAATGGGTGGACAACCTGTCTACCGCGAAGGATTTATCACCGATAACAGCAACGTTATTCTAGATGTTCATGGCTGGGATATTACTGAAGCTATCAAACTAGAAAAAGAACTAAATAATATCGTGGGTGTCGTAACAAACGGTCTATTTGCAATGCGTCCAGCTGATGTTTTACTACTTGGTAGTGAAGACGGTACAAAAACTGTTTACGCTAAATAGTTAACTCAATTGTTCAGCTCTCTCCATTTGGGAGAGCTGAAATTAACCAAAAGAACCTAACCTAATGTTCAAACCTCTAAGTGTATTCATTGGTTTACGCTATACACGCGCTAAGCGTCGAAATCATTTCATTTCATTCATCTCATTAACATCCATGTTAGGAGTTGCACTCGGTGTTGCTGCTCTTATCACTGTATTATCGGTAATGAATGGATTTGAAAAAGAGCTGCGTGAACGAATATTAGGAATGACCTCTCATGCCTTTATTACAGGTTCCAATGGCACTCTCAAAGACTGGCCGTCACTACAAGACCGCATCGTTAACTTTGAACACTTGGTTGACTCAGCGCCTTTTGTAGAAGGTCAGGCTATGTTAAGCCAAGGTAACCGAGTCAGAGGGAGTTTAATTCGTGGTGTTGATCCTCAACTAGAAGGCCGTGTATCCACGATAGGTGACAAAGTTATTCAAGGAGAACTTAGAGCGCTAACATCTGGTAGCTTTGGCATTATCCTTGGTAAAGATTTAGCGATGGCAATGGGCGTCAGAAAAGGGGATAAAATCACCCTGATTACGCCACATGTTTCCCCTACCCCCGCAGGTATTATGCCTCGTCTAAAACGCCTCAATGTCGTAGGCGTGTTTGAAATAGGCATGTATGAATATGATAGCGCACTTGCCATCATGAATATTGACGATGCTGCTAAATTATTTCGCATCCCTGATGGCGTGTCAGGCTTACGTTTAAAATTAGATGATGTATTTAAAGCGCCAACCATCACTCGAAACCTAATGGCTGAATTGCCAGCAAGCTATCGAGCAGCTGATTGGACTTATCAACATGCCAATTTCTTTCGCGCACTGAAAACAGAAAAAACAGTGATGTTTGTTATTTTAATGTTAATCGTTGCTGTCGCTGCATTTAATATCGTATCAACTCTAATTATGATGGTCACAGATAAACAATCTGATGTCGCCATTCTTCGTACTTTGGGCATGACGCCTCGTGGGATTATGACGATATTTATGGTTCAAGGAACCTTGATTGGTATTTTTGGCACTTTAATAGGTGTTATTGGTGGCGTCACGCTAGCCCTTAATGTTGAAACGATTATTGCCAAATTAGAACAGCTACTTGGTTATCAGTTCCTGCCTGCTGATGTTTACTATATAAGTAGCTTACCATCAGATTTACAATGGAATGATGTCACAGTAGTTGGACTAACATCCTTTATTTTATCGCTTATTTCAACCCTTTACCCTTCATGGCGAGCAGCTAAAATTCGACCAGCCGAGGCTTTACGTTATGACTAACCCTATTATTCTAAAGTGTAGTCAGATTGCTAAACAGTTTTCTGATGGCGGCTTAGATACAAATGTATTGAGTGATATCAATCTAACTATCAAAAAAGGCGAACGCCTAGCGATTGTTGGTAGCTCAGGTTCGGGAAAAAGTACACTTCTTCATATTTTGGGTGGGCTAGATGAGCCAAGCAAAGGTACTGTTGAACTATTAGGCCAAAATATTAATGAATTATCTGTTAATAAACTCAGTCAACTACGTAATCAAACCCTCGGCTTTGTATACCAGTTTCATCACTTATTACCGGAGTTTACCGCGGTTGAAAATGTAGCAATTCCACTTGTTATTGGTGGTCAATCACCAAAACACGCACAACAACAGGCGGAGGAATTGTTGGTAAAAGTAGGCTTAGGTCATCGCCTAGAGCATAAACCAAGTGAATTATCAGGTGGAGAGCGTCAAAGAGCAGCTTTAGCCCGAGCTTTGATCACAAAACCCGCTTGTTTGCTTGCTGATGAACCGACAGGAAACCTCGACTCACGTACTGCTCAAGCGATTTTTGACTTAATTATAGAGTTAAATGAATCACTAGCTACAGCATTAGTTATTGTTACACACGATACTAAGCTAGCCGCTAAAATGGACACTATTCTAACCTTACAAGATGGTCGATTAACCGCTCACTAGACCTAATTATTTAGTAGTGTTTTTTTTCTTTCTCTTTAGCCAATTACGAATCACAACCAAGCGCCATACAAGTCGAGTACCTAATACACCTAACAATGCAGCAATTAAGCCACAGATTAAACTGCCCAATAAGAAAGGCTGCCAAATAGTTATAAACTCAGAGCTGAGCCATTCCCATGTCAATGAAAAGTCATGCTTTTCAACAGGGATCTGTAAAATCCAAGCACCCACTTTGTAAACAAAAAAGTACAGTGGAGCAATGGTAATAGGATTAGAAATCCATACTGCCATTACTGAGACTGGTAAGTTAACTCTCAGTAAAATCGCTAACGCTGCGGCTACAAACATTTGCCCTAATATTGGCATAAAACCAATGAATAGACCTAAAGCTAATCCCCCAGCCACTGAACGACGATTTAAATGCCACAGTTTTGGCTCAGTTAAACGCTGACCGAACTTTTGCAGATGTGGATGTTCGCACATCGTTTTATGATCTGGCATTATACGTTTCAGGAATTTACGAGGCATAGTTGCTCATACAATTGTTATGTCGAGCGCTATTATAGGGATATATGATTAAAACTGCTATCGCATTCATGTTTGGCTGCGTATTATTTTTGCAGCTAAATTTTTTACCTGAACCAGTCTGGTTTTGGATCATACTTCCAACAGTCATTTTACTGTTCTTTACCAAAGCTCGCATACTCGCTTATCTACTATTTGGGATATTATGGACCTTCTGTTCAGTACAAGGCGAAATTGACAGCAGACTAACCGCTGAATTGGAAGGACAAGATATAAGACTATCAGGTACTATTGCTTCTATTCCTGAGCGTAATTCCAATCGAATTCGATTTATATTTAAGCCTAATAAAAATCATTATTCACTTCCCAATAAAATCCGACTTAATTGGTATAAACCATTACCTATCGAAATCAATGCTAATGAACAGTGGCAGCTAACAGTACGTTTAAAACAAATACATGGCATGTCCAATCCAGGAGGTTTCGACTATGAGGCATGGTTATTTCAACAAGGCATTGGCGCAACAGGCTATGTTCGTTCGAGTAGTAATAATACAAAATTAGCCACTGCTTCAGTTTACTCTATCAATTCACTTCGCCAAGCACTGATGAACAAATTAGAGTTGTACTTAGCTGAAAGTCCAAATCTAGGCTTAATTGAAGGACTGATGACAGGTATTCGTCACAATATTAATCCACAACAGTGGCAAATACTAAGTACTACGGGAACTAGTCATTTATTAGCCATTTCAGGTCTGCACATAGGACTGGCTGGTGCAATTGGATTTATATGTTTTCAATGGATATGGTTACTTCGACCTAAAAATTTATTACTGATTCCTGCCAGCGAGTTTTCAGCTATAGGAAGCTTGTTAGCAGCCCTGTTTTATGCTGCTCTTGCAGGGTTTTCTATACCTACCCAACGTGCTTTGATCATGTTGATTGTATTACTTATCGGTATTTTGAGTAGACAACCTGTTATTGCTAGTTCACTGCTAGCAGCAAGTATGCTAATTGTTTTATTGCTCGATCCTATCGCCGTTTTATCCATTGGATTTTGGCTTTCTTTTAGCGCTGTAGGACTAATTTTATACTTAACAAACCATCGTTTCCCATCACCTAGATGGCAATGGTTAAAAATACATGGCCTCCTCGCACTTGGGCTAAGCCCCTTACTATTACTGTTTTTCTTGCAAACCTCTGTTATCTCTCCAATAGCCAACCTAATAGCCATTCCATTTATCAGTTTTATCATTGTGCCATTACTGCTGTTAGCGAGTGTCATGCTCTGGTTATTTGAACCTCTCGGAGCCATACTACTTCATACTGCAGACTATTTATTAAGTCTGACTTGGCCTTTATTAGATTATTTAGCAAACATAAGCTTCTCCACCTACAGTATCACTCCATTGCCCTTTTACTACTTCATTCCAATTATAACTGGCATGGTATTACTACTGAGCCCTCGGGGCTTTCCTGCCAAGTGGATAGGGTTAGTTGGATTCGTGCCTCTACTTCTTTTTACTCCCACTAAACCTAATGATAGTGAATTCTGGTTTAGTTTATTGGATGTAGGGCAAGGTCTTTCTGCTGTTGTCCAAACCAGCAACCATATTTTGGTGTTTGATACTGGGGCTAAATTTAGTCCACAATTCAATATGGGTTCCGCCGTACTTACCCCTTATTTAAGGCATCAAGGAATAAGGGCTATCGACAAGCTAATCATCAGTCACGGTGATAATGATCATATAGGCGGGGCAATCCCTCTCATGGCTGTCATTCCAACTGAACAAGTCATTAGTAGTACTACCGATCGCCTTCCTGAATCCATTCCGTGTTACCAGCAAAAACCATGGCAGTGGGATGGTGTAAATTTTGAGATACTCTATCCAAGTAAAAATGATATAGGCAGTGAAAATAATCTTTCCTGTGTATTAAGAGTCAGTAGTCAACACGGTAGTGTTTTATTAACGGGAGATATTGAGCTACTTGCTGAAAGCCGATTAGTTCAACGTTATCACGATAGACTCTCATCAACCGTCATGCTTGCTCCGCACCATGGCAGTAAAACCTCTTCTTCCCTCCAATTTATTAATACCGTTTCACCCAAAATAGTCTTAATCCCTTCTGGTTATAGAAATCGCTACCATTTCCCCCATAAAAAAGTTGTTTCACGCTATAAAACCAATGGTATTCCTATTTTCACTACCGCGGAACATGGAGCAATGACTATTAAATTTGAAGAAGGTACTATCCCAACTGTCTCATCTTGGCGACACATTGACAGAAAAATTTGGTCAGCATCGCAGTAAGCCAACCATAGCGTTTCATCAATGCAACTTTTTCACGTATTATGGGCTCAGTTTTATTGATGAAATGAGATAACACCTATGTTGGAATTTTTTAAGGCTGGCGGCCTATTAATGTGGCCATTGTTTATCTGCTCAGCTGTTGCCATTGCTATTATCGGAGAACGATTCTGGAGCTTACAAGCTAAACGCATATCCCCACCCGACTTGATGACTCAAATTTGGCAGTGGTTAAAAAACGAGCAAATTGATAATAGCCGAATTAGTACACTGCAGCGCAGTTCACCCTTAGGACAAATTCTAGCGGCTGGACTTGCCAATCGAAATACTACACGAGAAATCACCAAAGAAAATATTGAAGATATAGGGCGACATGTCACGCTCTCTTTGGAACGAAACCTAAATACACTTGGCACCATAGCAGCTATCACACCTTTGCTAGGATTATTAGGTACAGTTATAGGCATGATTAAAGTATTTGCTGTTATCACTACAGAGGGTGTTGGGAACCCTGAAACTTTAGCAGGCGGTATTTCAGAAGCCTTAATCACTACAGCTATGGGCCTAGTAGTAGCCATTCCAAGCCTTATTTTTTATCGTTATTTCCGCGGAAAAATCAATATTCTAGTCGTCGATATGGAGGAAAAAGCGATGAAACTTGTTGAGATCCTACATGGTGAACGTGAGTTTTCTTCAGAGCTGCGTGCTGATAAGGATTAAGCATGAAATTATCACCCCATAAACAGGAACAACCTGATGTTAATCTGACACCAATGATTGATGTTGTTTTCCTGTTACTACTCTTTTTTATGGTATCAACTAGCTTCATCCGTGAAAGTTCACTCAAAGTAGATTTGCCTGAAGCAACTGGGCAGTCAATGATAGAACAAGAAACGCCTATCGATATCATTATTAATGCTGATGGGCAGTTCTTAATCAATGGTATAACCCTTGAAAATCCTAGTCCTGAACAATTATCAGCTCATCTCCAACAAGCTGTAGGAATCAATGACGATCCCCACATAATAATCAGTGCAGATAGTAATGCTGAATATCAAAATATTGTTACCGCAATGGATACAGCTCAGCAACTTGGCTATACACGCCTAACCCTTGCAACACGCCAGAAAACGAAAGAGTAAAAATGACTGAAGTGCCAACAAACCATAATAGCCGTGAGCTATACAATCGACTATTAACGTATGTTAAGCCCCACTGGAATAAATTTCTGGCAGTTATAGTTGCTATGGTTATCTATGCAGGCACAGAAACTGGCTTAGCAGCACTTATGAAGCCGCTCATTGATGGTAGTTTTGTAAACCAAGATTCTGAAATAATCAAGCTCATTCCCCTTCTATTGATTGGGCTTTTCCTGATTCGTGGTTTAGCTAATTTTGTTACCACTTATGGATTAGGTTGGATTGCACGTAATGTCATAAAAAACTTACGATCAGAAATGTTTGAACGATTACTAGTATTGCCCGCATCATTTTTTGATCAGAGTACATCAGGGCAACTTATGTCCAAACTGCTTTACGATGTAGAGCAAGTTGCCAATGCCACTACTGATGCTATTTTGACTTTAATACGTGACAGCCTAACTATTATCGGCTTAATAGTATGGATGATTTATTTAAATGGCATGCTGTCATTGATTATTTTACTTACCGTGCCATTGATTGGTTTATTAGTCTATAAAGTTAGCTCACGTTTCCGGACGATTAGTAAGAATATTCAAGACTCTATGGGTGACGTGAGTCATATCTCAAGTGAAATGATTGAAGGTCACCGCGAAGTAAAAACCTTTGGTAGTCAGAATTATGAAAACCAACGTTTTGAACAAGCTAACCAGAAAAATCGTCGCCAAAGTATGAAAATGGTCGCTACTGATGCGATCAGCCAACCCATTATTCAATTGATTACCGTACTTGGTCTCTCAGGCGTGATTTACTTAGCCACCTTGCCTGAGATGCTAGAAACGATCTCTGCGGGTAGTTTTATTTCGTTCATTACTGCTATGTTTATGATTTTGACACCACTGAAACGGTTAACTAAAATCAATTCAAAATTACAGCGTGGTATTTCAGCCTCTGAAAGTATTTTTAATTTAATTGATGAGCAAGCAGAGATTGATAATGGCACTAAAACTCTTAAAGACACACGAGGGGAAATTGAATATAAAAACGTCAATTTTAGCTATAACAATGATAACAACCTTGCTCTAGAAAAAATTTCATTTCATGCCGAACCTGGCCAAACGATCGCATTTGTCGGTCATTCAGGCAGCGGAAAGACAACACTCGTTAGCCTACTATCTCGATTTTACCCAAGCACTTCTGGCAACATAAAAGTAGATGGTATTGATATCAATGAACTTACTCTAGCCAGTCTTCGCAAACAAATATCATTAGTAAATCAACAAGTTGTATTATTCAACGATACTATAGCCAATAATATCGCCTACGGACACGAACAACATGTCAGTAATGATCAAATTATCGCAGCAGCTAAAGCTGCTCACGCATGGGAGTTTATCGAACGCCTACCCGAAGGCTTAGCTACCCAAGTTGGGCAAAATGGTGTTCTATTATCAGGTGGCCAACGTCAACGTTTAGCTATTGCTCGCGCCTTATTACGCGATGCCCCTATTCTTATTCTTGATGAAGCGACCGCTTCGCTTGACTCAGAAGCTGAACGTCATATTCAATCAGCATTAGAAACACTAATAACGAATCGTACAACATTAGTTATTGCCCATCGTTTATCGACTATTGAAAAAGCTGACTTGATTGTTGTGATGCACAATGGTCATATTATGGAAACAGGTACGCATAGAGAACTGCTAGCGAAAAATCAACACTATGCAGAGCTACATCGCCTTCAGTTTCAAGAAGAAGCTGTAAACCTCTAACTAATGACTGGCTTAGAAAGGTCCTGGTACCAACCTCAGCCTATTCGCTGGCTGCTAGCACCATTATCATGGCTATATAGAGCTATTATTGCACTAAGATATTATATGTATCAGAGAGGACTATTTAAATCCTCTTCCCTATCAGTACCAGTCATTATCGTCGGCAATATCACCGTGGGTGGAACAGGGAAAACTCCCACAGTAATATGGTTGGCCAAACAGTTAAAACAAGCAGGGTACAAACCCGGGATTATTAGCCGAGGTTATGGTGGTAAAGCCGCCGAACAACCTATCATTGTCTCGGAAGCGAGTATTGCTAGTGATGTAGGTGATGAACCTGTTATTATTCACCGTCAAGCAGCATGTCCAATGGTCGTTGGTTCTAAGCGTGTTGCAGCAGGCCAGATGTTACTTACCAACTATGATTGCGATGTCATTATCAGTGACGATGGTTTGCAACACTATGCACTAAACCGAGATATTGAAATTGTTGTAATTGATGGGCAACGTGGTTTCGGTAACCAATACTGTCTACCCGCAGGTCCTTTAAGAGAACCTCTATCGCGCTTAGAACAGGTTCACTTTATTATTCATAATGGCAGCCCTACTGCGGTGCAGTACAATATGACATTGACTCAACAGCAAGCAGTTAACCTTTCAGACCCAAAAATATCAAAACCATTAGCTGAATTTGAACAAACCGAAGTTCATGCTGTAGCAGGCATTGGTAATCCACAGCGTTTTTTTGACCAACTCATAACTCAGAAAATGATAGTAACGCCTCACCCTTTTGCAGATCATCATCCTTTTGAACCGAGCGATCTCGATTTTGGTGATCAGAAACAAATATTAATGACTGAAAAAGATGCGGTAAAATGCCACCATTTTGCACATAAAAATATGTGGTATGTACCGATTGAAGCTACAATAAGCGGTAAACTAAGCAAATATTTATTAGACACTTTAGCAGGACTTTCTCGCCATGGATAAAACATTACTCGACATTCTCGCTTGCCCTAGTTGCAAAAGCACGCTGACTTATAAAAAGTCAGAACAAGAATTAGTCTGTGCGGCTTGCCGTCTAGCCTACCCTATCCGTGACGACATTCCAGTCATGTTAGCGGATGAAGCGAGACAACTAACAGCTGACGAGTAATCGCATGACTTTTAAAATTGTTATTCCTGCACGTTATGCATCAACTCGACTACCTGGTAAACCACTTTTAGATATAGCCGGAAAGCCAATGATTCAGCATGTTTACGAACGTGCGCAGGAAAGTGCTGCCAATGAAATTATCATTGCAACAGATAATGAAAAGATAAGAGACGTGGCGCAAGGGTTTGGTGCTGATGTTTGCCTCACCAAAGCTGACCACCCTTCAGGTACTGACCGTTTGGCAGAAGTAGCTTCTGTAAGAGGTTTTGCTGATGATGAAATTATCGTTAATGTGCAGGGAGATGAACCCTGTTTACCAGCGGCTCTTATCAACCAAGTAGCCAATGATTTACAACATCATTCAGATGCTGATATTGCAACCTTATACAGCCAAATCACTCAGGAAAAACAAGTTTTCGATCCGAATGTAGTTAAGGTTGTGATGGATGGCCAAGGGTATGCACTCTATTTTAGTCGCGCCCCTATTCCATGGATGAGGGATCACTTCGACAAAGAATCTTCTTTGCCACCCGAACTGCCGCACTATCGGCATATAGGTTTATATGCTTATAGGGCTAGCTTTCTCAAGCATTACGCGGAATTAACACCCTGCGTGCTGGAGGTGGAAGAGTCTTTAGAACAATTACGCGCAATGTACCATGGTAAAAGAATTCACATGAGTCCAGCCCAAATATCTACTGGCCACGGCGTTGATACACAAGCTGATCTTGATGAAGTAAGAAAGCTATTAGAAACCCACTAATCTACTAAAGACCTATAATTAAGCGAATAACTTTAGTAGATTTCAACAGCCTATAAGCTTAGGGTAAAATCTGTTTCACTAATAATATATCAATACCGACAGCAAGCATATCGCTATGCAGCTCGCCCTCACCATCAAATACTGGCAGTATATAAGTAACCGGCACGGTACGATGCCCTTCCCCATACTGTGAAGCTTGGATACTTGTATCAGGGTTTAACACTTGTAAAACTAAGCTACACTCATCCAGTAACTCAATAATTTCACACTCATGCCCCTGATAAACAACTTGCTGCCCCAATAAGGCCAGCAAGTGTTGACGGTCAAATTTATTATTCGCTGACATCTTCGACAGGCTTCACTTTCCTAGGAGCACGCCTTCTGGGTGCTTTCTTCTCTTCATTATCGACTGATGCAGGTTTTTTGTCACCCCCATCAACAGAAGAACTTAGCGCTACAGCCTCTTGCTTATCTTTACTTGGGGCGCGTCTTCTCGGTGCTTTTTTCTCTTCATTATCTGCTGATGCAGAGGTTTGATTACCATTATCAACTGAAGAACTTGGCGCTACAGTATCTTGCTTATCTTTACTTGGAGCACGTCTTCTCGGTGCTTTTTTCTCTGCATTCTCTGCTGGTGCAGGATTTTGATTACCATTATCAACTGAAGAACTTGGCGCTACAGTATCTTGCTTATCTTTACTTGGAGCACGTCTTCGGTTATTTGGCGATGATGGAGAGCGTGGACGACGTGGCTTATTAGAAGCTGTTTTTTCAGCAGGCGGTGTATTACCATTCACTTCCACTACTGGTTCAGCGGGTACTAAATTACCATTAACTTCAGGCTCTACAGCTTTAGGTATTGCATTACCGTCTACTTCCTTTTTCTCTGGTGGAAGTTTATTGCCTGCGTCATCTGGAATATTGACGTTAACATCATTGCGTGGACGACGACGTCGTCCTCCCCGACGAGAACGTTTCGCATTCAGGTTTTGTGCATTTTCACCATCTTCATTTCTGCGCTGTTTTTTGTCTGAATTTGTTTCAACTGACTGATTATCGTTACCTCGTTCCGTAACCTTATTTTGTTCAGTCCCATTGTTTGATTCCGCGCGACGACGAGGCCCTCTACGGTTATTATTACGGTTATTGCGAGGGCGTCTTACTTGCTCTTGTTGTGAATTTTCTTCTGCTTTTTGATTAGACTTATTAGCAGTAGTTTCTTCTACCTCAGCGGCAACTTCATCAGCAGGTTTACCTGTTAACACATTCAACAATCGTTTTAATAAATTCGGTTTCTTGGCTTCAACTGTTTTAACTACTTCTACAGTACTAGTCTTATCAGCTACTGGCGCAGGAGCGGCCGGAGAAACACCTTTAACAGCAGCTTGTTCAACTACAGGTTTATCACGTAAAGCTTCAGGCACTTCAGGCTCAGGTGAGACCATAAGATGGTGGCTGACTTCATTAACTTCGCTACCTTCTTTAATACGCTCAATATCAAAATGCGGTGTATCAAGGTGTGGGTTTGGAATTAATAATAATTTAACATTTTGGCGACGTTCAATGGCTTCCAATTGCACACGTTTTTCATTCAACATGAAGGTTGCAACTGAAATAGGTAACTGAACCACAAGCTGTGAAATACGATCTTTAGTCGCTTCATCCTCAACCAAGCGTAATACAGCTAATCCTAGCGATTGAACACCACGAACATGCCCCAACCCGCCACAACGAGGGCAGACTTCTTCATGAGCATCACCTAATGAAGGACGAATACGCTGGCGAGACATTTCAAGTAAACCGAACCGAGAAATTCTGCCAACTTGTACGCGAGCACGGTCAGACTTCAAATGATCACGTAATTTATTTTCGACTTCACGCTGATGTTTTGTTGGCCCCATATCGATGAAATCGATAACAACTAAACCACCTAAATCTCGAATGCGTAATTGGCGAGCAATCTCTTCAGCGGCTTCAAGGTTAGTATTAAAGGCTGTTTCTTCAATGTCTCCCCCTTTATTAGCACGAGCAGAGTTAACATCAATAGAAATAAGCGCTTCTGTCGGGTCAATAACTAAAGCACCGCCAGAAGGTAAACGCACTTCATGGCGGAAAGCAGTTTCAATCTGACTTTCAACTTGATAGCGTGTAAATAGTGGAACTTTGTCTTGATATAACTTGAATTTGTTTAGTTCATGCGGCATAACCATGCGCATGAAGTCATAACCTGTTTGGTAAACATCAGGAGAATCAACCAATATCTCACCGATATCTTTACGTAAATAATCACGTAGAGCTCGAATGATAATGTTGCTTTCTTGATAGACTAAAAACGGCGCTTTACGCTCTTTATTAGCATTATCGATAGCAGTCCATAACTGCACCAGATACTCTAAATCCCACTGTAATTCTTCAGCTTGTTTTCCTACGCCAGCGGTACGAACAATCATACCCATGCCTTCAGGCACCTCTAATGAGCGTAATGCTTCTTGTAATTCAGCGCGTTCCTCACCTTCAATGCGACGTGAAATACCACCAGCACGCGGGCTATTTGGCATTAAAACAAGGTAGCGACCTGCAAGACTGATAAATGTTGTTAGTGCTGCGCCTTTATTGCCTCGCTCTTCTTTGTCTACCTGAACAACGAGTTCTTGACCAACGGAAAGTACATCTTGAACATTAATTCGTCCAGATGATTCACCATTTTTTTTGTTTGATGTTTTGAAGTATTCTTTTGAAATTTCTTTTAAGGAAAGAAAACCTTGTCTTTCAGAACCATATTCAACAAAAACAGCCTCTAGGCTCGGCTCAATTCGCGTGATTTTTCCTTTGTAGATATTACCTTTTTTTTGCTCTCTAGATGGAATTGCAATATCCAAATCGAACAAGCGTTGGCCGTCGACCATCGCTACACGCAACTCTTCTTCATTTGTTGCGTTAATTAAAATTCTTTTCATTTATAACCTCATTATTGAGGCTCGCACACAGTTTTCCTTGCTATAGCAAGATACTACATCACCTGGGTTCAGGCTTAAGAAGGACAACCAGTCTCTCGTTTCGTACTGCAATTAATAATGACAACGCGTCTTACGTTTGCGCATTGCTTTAACCTACATATTGGCTTTAATTCTTATTATTTTTAATTAAATACCATTACCACTTTTACTCGCGGTAGCTCTGTTTTCAATATCGGCGCTTTCACCCCTTGGCTAAGCTGGCCTGATACCTACTATTAATTACGCTGTGTTTGTCCTGTCTGATGTATCGTTATCACCTAGACATGCGAACCTGACTTACTCTATATGCTCATAATTGAGCCCAACACACATGACACATTAACTGTTCATCACATGCTTAAATCTAATACTTGGGTTTTTACTGCATCTACTCCCGTAATTACTAATATTTCGGAAGGAGCGGCTTACCACTTCTAGGTCATCTCAAAATGCAGGTATACTAGATACACTACAAACAGACAGGCCAACGTCAGAATATAACAGTCCTTCGACTTATCAGCAATAGTAGACATTAATTATTTTATGAGCACTTCCGATAGCAACAAATCCTTTTCCGTTCAGTTTATCGATATTTCAGCCGCGCAAGCTGGGCAAAGGATTGATAATTTTTTACTTACTCTCGAAAAAGGAGTACCTAAAAGTCGTATTTATCGTGCTATTCGCAAAGGCGAAGTGCGAGTCAATAAAGGCCGAATAAAGCAAACCTATAAAATTCAAACCGGCGACTCAATTCGCGTTCCACCACTGCATACTACTGACAAAGTGGTAATGACAACTGTAAACGATCATGTAAGAAAGCAATTAACCGAAGCAATTATATTTGAAGATGAGCACTTACTTGCTCTGAATAAACCGCCAGGCCTAGCAGTTCATGCCGGAAGTAATATTGATCAAGGTATTATTGAAAGCCTCCGAATCATTCGTTCTGAATTACCTTATCTAGAATTAGTTCATCGCTTAGATCGTGATACGTCAGGTTGTTTGTTATTAGCTAAAAGCCGCGAATCACTGCTCAACCTTCAGCAGCAAATGATCAGCCACAACATTGATAAGCGTTACTTAACCTTGCTAAGAGGTTATTGGGATAAAGAAGAACGGTTAATTGAACAGTCCTTACAAAAAAATACCGTCTCATCTGGAGAACGAATGGTCCGTGTTGATCCAGAGGGCAAGTATGCAAAAACTATTTTTGTGCCATTAGAGACATATTCAAAAGCTCAGCTAACAGAAGTCATCTTATTCACTGGTCGAACTCATCAAATCCGTGTCCACAGCGCTTATATGAATCATCCTGTTGCTGGAGATGATAAATATGGTCAGCGTAATTTTAATCGAGATATGAGAAAACTGGGCCTAAAACGTATGTTTTTACATTCATGGAAACTAGGTATCACTCATCCCATCACTAACCAACCACTATTGTTAGAGGCCCCTCTGCCAGTCCAGCTTGATAATGTTCTTGCTAAATTGAGGCAAGCATCATGAGACAGTATGAGCTAATCGTATTTGATTGGGATGGAACCTTGATGGATTCCACAGGGCATATCGTCAAATGTATGCAACAAGCTATAGCTGAATTAAAGCTTCCTCCACTTGAAAATTCAGCTGTCAGCCATATTATAGGTTTAGGTCTAAATGAAGCAACCCAGGCTCTTTATCCTGGTATTGATGCCCAAACCACAGATGCTTTGGCGGATGAATATAGAAGAATTTGGTTACAAAACCCTCATGACACCCCTCTGTTTGATAATGCTAAAAACCTTCTTACTCGACTCAACCACCAAGAATATTTTCTTGGTGTCGCTACAGGGAAAAGCCGTAAGGGTCTAAATAAGGTATTAGAAAGCTCCGAGCTGACTTCTTTATTCCATGCAACACGCTGTGCTGATGAATGCCATTCAAAACCACACCCGCAGATGATAGAAGAGTTGATTGATTACTGTGGTGTCATGCCAAATAAAACACTGATGATTGGCGACACAGAATATGACTTACAAATGGCTCATAATGCTGGCGCTGATAGTTTAGCAATCAGCCATGGCGCACATGGGATTGAAACATTAGAAGCCTGTCGACCTCAAGCAATCGTCGATGACTTGTTTCAAGTAGAACACTGGCTCAATAACTTGTCGTGCAGTTAAGGTTATGATTTACTGCACCAACTTGAACACTGACGAATTTGGAAAATAATATGGCGACATTTGGCGACTTTCCACCATCCTCTGCCAATAGTAATAAGGAAAAAACTATGAGTGAACAAACGAATTGGGAGCGCAAGGTATTGGAAGACCTTGCCTTCTCAGCATTAAATGAACAACGTAAAAGTCGCCGTTGGGGCTATGTATTTAAAGGATTAATGTTCTTATACTTAATGGCTGTATTGCTATTAATGATGCAGTCAAACGAACTACCTGCTGATACTACAAAACATACAGCCTTAGTTGAAATTAACGGTGTCATCGCTGCTGACGCTGATGCTAATGCCGATACGATTGTGACCGGCATTCGTAATGCATTTGATAATAAGAACGCTCAAGGCCTTATCCTTAGGATGAATACACCTGGTGGTAGTCCAGTTCAATCAGGCATCATCAATGATGAAATCAAACGATTACAATTAACTCGTCCCGAATTCCCTGTTTATGCAGTCATTCAAGATGTCTGTGCATCAGGCGGTTATTATATTGCTGCTGCTGCCAAAGAAATTTATGCCGATAAAGCGAGTATCGTTGGATCAATTGGTGTTCGCATGGATAGTTTTGGTTTTACTAATGTTATCGAAAAAATAGGCGTTGAACGTCGTTCATTAACAGCAGGAGAAAACAAAGCATTTTTAGACCCGTTTCTTCCTCTAAGAGATCAAGATGTAAAGCATGCTCATGCTATGCTTAATAATATTCATCAGCAGTTTATCGATGTAGTCAAAGCGGGCCGAGGCGATCGGTTAGCCGATGACCATCGTTTATTCACAGGTTTATTCTGGTCAGGTGAACAAGCATTATCATTAGGACTTGTAGATGGTCTGGCTAGTAGCAGTAAGGTCGCTCGCGAGATGATCGGCGCAGAAGATATTATTGATTATACGCCTCGACCAGACTACCTAGATCGTTTCGCAGGCAAGTTGGGTGCAACGATCAATCAAACACTATTTCAATCTAGTGCTATAGGAGGGTTACGTTAATTATGTCAGAACTACAAAATGAACTTACCGAACAGCAACGTGAAAAACGAGAAGAATTATTCCGCTATACTGATCGTTCTCATCCCATGATAGAAGAATTATTCAAGCTAAATGATGAGTCTTCTCAATCAGATAATGTTCTACAAGGCTGATATTATGAGCTTACCCGCTGAAGCACTCGTCAATAAGTCACTACAATTAGTATCCCCACCGACAACCTATAGTCAGGTCAACGATTTATTAAATGATGAAAATAGCTCTGCTGAAGATATTAGCGCTATTATCAACCTTGACCCAGCACTGACAGCTCGGCTACTTAAAATTGTGAACAGCCCTTTTTACGGCTTTCCATCACAAATAAATACTATCTCTCGAGCCATCACGATTATAGGTACGCGTGAACTTACTCACTTAGTATTAGCAACTTCAGTGATTAATGCTTTCAGAGGCATTCCGGCTAACTTAATCAATATGGCTGACTTCTGGCGTCATAGCCTTGCCTGTGCCATTGCTTCTAAACAACTGGCAATACATTGCGGCTACCGCGCAACTGAACGTTTCTTTATTTCTGGCTTGCTAAATAATATAGGCTCATTAGTGCTCTATCAAGCTTTGCCAGAACTCGCTAGAGAAGCAATTAACAGCGCTAAATCTGGTAATGGTGTTATTTCTGAATCAGAAAAAAGAGTGATCGGTTTTGACCACTGTGAAGCAGGCGCAGCATTGGTTAAAGCATGGAAGTTACCTGACTCATTAGGCGAGGTAGCTAAATATCATCATACTCCATCTCAAGCAGAAGAATTCCCAACCGAAGTCGCAATAATTCATATTGCAGATATAATAGTCAGCTCGGCAGAAATAGGTAACAGCGGTGATCGCCATGTACCCCCCCTTGATCCTAAAGCATGGGAACTATTTAACATTGATGAACAAGTATTACCGGAAATCTTAGATCAGGTAAGAGAGAAACTAGACGATTTAACAGCAGTGATGACATCGTCATAATTATTAAAGAGGCAATTAATTCATGAGAACAGTATTATTAGGCGCACCTGGTTCAGGTAAAGGTACACAAGGTGTTGTGCTATCAAAAAAATATGATATTCCACAAATCTCAACAGGTGATTTATTACGTGCCGCAGTAACAGAAGGCTCTGAACTAGGTAAACAAGCCAAAGCAGCTATGGATGCTGGCGCTTTAGTGTCTGATGAGATTGTGATTGGATTAATTCGCGAACGAATTTCGCATGATGATGCTACCAACGGCTATATATTAGATGGTTTCCCACGTAATATTCCTCAAGCCAAAGCTTTAGACACTATGCTTGAAGAACTGAACCAACCACTTCAAGGTGTCGTATTACTTGATGTTGCCTTCGAAGAGTTATTACAGCGCTTAACCGGTCGCCGTACATGTAAAGACTGTGGTGCCATCTACAACGTTCACTTATCTCCTCCTCAACGTGAAGATGAGTGTGATTCATGTCATGGCCCCCTATTCCAACGTGCTGATGATAATGCAGAAACAATTGGCAACCGTTTAAATGTATACCAAGAACAAACAGCACCATTAGTTGAGTTTTACCAAAGCCAAAATAAGCTTCACTCAATTGCTGGAGTAGGTCATGTAGATGCTATTACCGATGCAGTGTGTGCTGCATTCGACACGATCTAATTTAATTCTCTCCCTTAGTTATACTTAGCTAAGGGAGAGCATGTTTTAAACAACTAAATCTAATTGCATGGCTAATATTCTTGCCGTTGGTATCGCTACGCTCGATATCATTAATACAGTTCAACAATTTCCTCAGGAAGATGCAGAGGTAAGAGCACTATCACAGCACCAGTCTCGTGGTGGTAATGCAACTAACACCCTATCCATTTTAAGCCAACTCGGTCATCACTGTGCTTGGGCTGGCGTGTTAATTGATGAACCTGATAGCATTGTCATTAAACAGGATTTAGCTAAACATCATATTAATATTAGCAACTGTAGCGTATTAAAATATGGCAAAATGCCAACCTCCTATATCACTCTAAACCAGCAAACCGGTAGTCGAACTATTGTTCATCATCGCGACTGCCCTGAATTTGATTTTGCTCAGTTCAAACAAATCGATCTGCAACACTATGATTGGCTACACTTTGAAGGTCGCAATATTTCTGAAACCTGCATGATGGTTAAGTATTACAAACAACAATACCCTCAACTGCCCTGCTCGATTGAAATTGAAAAACCTCGCGATGGAATTGAACAATTATTCGAACTAGCTGACATCCTGCTATTTTCAAAACACTACGCTGAAAGTAAGGGATTTGAAAATGCTACTGCATTCTTAGAGTCTCTATCAATAAACGTAACCGCTAGCTGTGCTTGGGGAGAACTAGGCGCATGGCTAAAAACTGCTGATAAACAAATAATCCACAGCCCCGCTTTTTCACCTAAACAACTGATTGATACGCTTGGTGCTGGTGATACATTTAATGCAGGAATGATTCATAGTTTTCTTAGCAATCACAATGAACAACAAGCTATCAACTATGCTTGCCAATTAGCAGGCCATAAATGTGGCCATCCGGGTCTGACTCTTTCTCAACTTGAATTTAACTAAAATTTATGACTACTCACCTACTTTGCCATAATGATGATCTCCCTGAAAACAAGACACGTAGCTTCAGTGTTGAATCGCAACAAGGAAAAATCGACTTATTTGTTGTCAAAATTGATAACAAAGTTTACGGCTATAAAAACCTGTGCCCCCACCTTGGTATCCCTTTAAATTGGCAGCCTGATGAGTTTTTATCAATAGAAGAAACTCACATTCAGTGCGCTACGCACGGTGCATTATTTACAATGGAAACGGGTGACTGTATTGCAGGACCTTGTAGTGGAGATAAACTCAGCTCTCTCAATATAGAGCAACGAGATAATGAGGTTTGGCTACAACTTTAAACTTAAGCTGAAAAGTATGGCACAATTGAGCTTTATTAATTATTTAACCATGATGGGATAACAGCTGCGATGGATATTAGAAAGCGTATTCGCATTGGCGACTTACTCATCGAAGCCAAATTAATTTCTGAAGCGCAATTAACCGCTGCGCTGCATGAGCAAAAGAAAACTCGCAGAAAACTAGGTAAAACATTGATTGATCTTGGCTTCATTCAAGAGTCTCAATTATTACAACTGTTATCACAACAGCTTAAGATCCCCTATCTTGATCTTAATCAAGTTCCCATTGATAAGGATATTTTTCGACTCCTACCAGAGATTCTTGCTCGTCGTTTTCGCGCCATCGCGCTAAAAGAACATAATGGCAAAATACTAGTCGGTATGGCTGATCCGACTGACATTTACGCCTATGATGAATTACAAAAAACCTTAAAACGTCCGATTGATGTAGCAGCCATCAGTGAAAGTGACTTACTACGACACCTTGACTCTGATTACCGTAAAACAGAACAAATAGGCAGTCTAGCAGAAGAACTTGAAGGCGAATTAGCTGAAACAGATTTTGATTTACAGGCATTAACCCAATCAACGTCAACTGCCGATGCGCCGGTAGTAAAGCTCTTACAAGCTATTTTCGAAGATGCTGTCAGCATGCAAGCTTCTGATATTCATATCGAACCTGATGCGACGCTACTTCGTATTCGTCTTCGTATCGATGGCGTGCTTCAAGAACAAACAGTTGATGAGTCTCGAATTGCTAATGCCCTTACATCACGCCTAAAGCTTATGTCAGGCCTGAATATTTCAGAAAAACGTCTGCCCCAAGATGGTCGCTTTAATATTAAAGTAAAAAACAAAGGCATTGATGTACGTTTATCAACCATGCCAATGGTTCATGGTGAATCTGTGGTCATGCGTTTGTTAGATCATTCACAAGGACAATTAGATTTTTCTAAGCTCAATATTCCGACACACATTATTGAACCACTTAACAAACTGATCAGAAAACCACATGGTTTGATTCTAGTAACCGGTCCTACGGGTAGTGGTAAAACAACGTCTCTGTATGCTGCACTCAATGAGATCAACACACCAAGCAGTAAAATTATCACCGCTGAAGATCCTGTTGAATATCAATTGCCACGAATTAACCAAGTGCAAGTACACGAAAAAATAGGACTGACTTTTCCTGCCGTTTTAAGAACAGCACTCCGTCAGGATCCAGATATCATTCTAATTGGTGAAATGCGTGATACTGAGACGGTTGAAATTGGCTTACGCGCCGCGATGACGGGGCATTTGGTTTTTTCAACCCTTCATACTAATGATGCTATTAGCACCATTGGTCGCTTGATGGATATGGAGGCTGAAGACTTCTTGATAGCAAGTTCATTGCAAGCTGTTTTGGCACAACGCCTCGTACGTAAGCTCTGTCCTGAGTGTAAAGAAGTCCATGAGCTTGATGAACTAAACGTCGTATGGCTTAGTCAAGTGCTAGGTAATGTTCAACTCCCACCTTTCCATCGCGCTGTTGGTTGTCACTTATGCAATATGACTGGATATAAAGGCAGAACAGGCGTCTATGAGTTACTTATTATGAACAGTAAACTTGCTAACGCAATTCAACATGATGATAGAACGATGTTTACACAATTAGCGAAACAACAACAGCACGGACAAACACTCACCCTTAATGCCATTAAGTTAGCTGAAGAGGGTATTACTAGCATTGAAGAAGTATTACGTATTGCGGGCGATATAGAAATTGATACGCCATCATCCTCCAGCCCTCAAGCAAGCAATGCCTAATTATAACTATAAGGGACGAAATACCAATGGAGAAGCCAGCAATGGGACTATCGAAGCTAGTTCAAGTAGCGATGCCGCGTCTCATTTAATTAATATCGGAATTACACCTATTACGATCACTGAAGAAGTGGCACATCAAGAGGATGTACTTCAACAGTTAAACGCATTATTAGCTAAAAAAACGCCTGATGATAATGAACTCATTATGTTTAGTCGGCAAATGGCAACCCTTCTTAAAGCGGGGATCTCCATTCTGCCTACTTTAAAGGGCCTACAGTCGCATATGACCCATGTAGGTATGCGAACGGCAATAGAAGAAATTAGCACCGATATCGAGGCTGGTCGTTCTCTATCAGGTAGCATGCAAAAACAACCTCATATTTTTTCCCCCTTATTTATCAGCATGATCAATGTCGGTGAAAACACCGGGCAACTCGACACCGCATTCCAGCATATTTATAAGTACATGGAAATTGACAAAGAAACCAAGGATCAAGTCAAAGCTGCACTTCGCTATCCTAGCTTTGTTGTGGTGGCAATGCTAATTGCTGTTACTGTGATTAATATTTTTGTTATACCGACCTTCGCAAAAGTATTTGCTGGTTTTGGCTCAGAGCTACCTTGGGCTACCAAACTATTACTAGCGGCCTCTGATTTTAGCGTCAATTACTGGCATTACTTATTACTCGCCTTCATTAGCGCTATCATGGCGGTAAGAACCTATATCAAAACAGATAAAGGACGTTACCAGTGGGACAAGATAAAAACGCAGTTACCTTTGATTGGTAATATCATTAATCGTGCCACCTTAGCTCGCTTCTCTCGTGCTTTTTCGATGGCTTTTCGTGCTGGTGTCCCTATCTCACAAACTTTAGTCATCGTCAGCAAAGCGGTGGATAACAGTTACATTGAACAACGAATATTAGAGATGCGTGATGGTCTTGAACATGGTGAGTCACTGACTCAAACAGCCATCGCCAGCAATCTATTTACGCCATTAGTGCTACAAATGATATCTGTCGGTGAAAATACAGGATCGGTCGATACGATGCTTGATGAAGTAGCTACATTTTATGAACGTGAAGTTGAATATGACACTAAAAAACTCAGTAGTGCAATTGAACCGATTATGATTACTGTTATCGGCATCATGGTTCTCATTTTAGCGCTGGGAGTATTCCTACCCATGTGGGACCTAGGCGGCGCTGCAATGGGCAATTAGACATTAACCCTAAAAAAAGTTAGAGTGGCAATGAAAGCTTTCCCCAATCTGTAATTGTGTTTGTTAAGGAACAAAATAAATGAAAAAGCAACAAGGTTTTACCCTGATTGAGCTCGTTATGGTCATCGTAATTTTAGGTATTCTCGCTGCAACAGCGTTACCCAAATTTGCTAACTTGCAGGGTAGTGCAAAAAAATCATCACTTAGTGCAGCTCTAGGTGCCGTAAAATCAGCATCATCAATTGCTCATGCAGCCTCATTAGTTGCTGACAGTAACTCAATTACAATCGAAGGTACGGCGTATACATTGGTAAACGGTTATCCAGATGATGCTAATATGGCTGCTCTCGCTAACTTATCATCAGATGACTTTGATTTAGCAAATGATAAAAACACACTAACCGTTACAGTAGGCTCATGCTCATTTACCTACTCTGATGCAACCAGTACAACCGTACCGCCAGTTATTACAGCTATCACAGGCGATACTAACGGCGCTTGCTAGTCATCATTTAAGCGATACACATTAAGGGATACCATGCAATCGACACATGCACCATCCCTTTACTCACCACAAACGGGGTTCACGCTCATTGAGTTGATCCTCGTTATGGTGCTTCTCTCTATTCTGGCTATTATTGCTATCCCACGTATGTTCAATAACAATGCGTTCGAACAACACGCCTTTTTTAATGACACCTACAATGCAGTTCGCTATGCCCAAAAAGTAGCCATAGCTTCAGGTTGTAATATACAAGTTAGCATTAACAATAATAGCTATGAGCTACTAAGAGATGACAGTTGTACAAGTGGTACTTTCAGCTCAAACCTCCCAGTACTTCCACCTTCAACCAATCAGGTTCGCTATATTGGCGCTAAAGATGGTGTTAACTTAAGTTCAACACAAAACACTATCACCTTTGACAGCCTAGGTAGAGCAGATAATGATGCAGTACTGACTATCGGCTCACGACAGATCACAGTGGTTGCCGCAACAGGCTTTAGTTATGACAGCACCCCATAAGCTAGAACAATATGGCGCCACGCTTGTTGAATTAATCATCACTATCATGATTATCAGTGTTGCCCTAACGGGCATTTTGACTATCGTCAATCAAAGTGTCAGAGACAGTGCCAACCCTGTGGTTCAGCGCCAAGCCATTGCAATTGCAGAAAGCTATATTGAAGAAATAAGCTTATTACCTGTGACCGACCCCGATGGTACTAACAGCGGTGAAGCAAGAGCCAGCTTTGATAACATTGATGATTATAATGGCCTAATTGATACGGGCGCTAAGAATCAAACTGGCCAAGCCATCGTTGGCCTAGAAAACTATACGGTCGCCATCACAATTGCTGATACAACTCTGTCATCAGTGACAATGAAAGCCATCACGGCATCGGTTACTCGCCCTGGTATTGACACCATTCGTTTAACTGCTTATCGAGCCAATTATTGATGCGCCTAGTTAATCAACAAGCAGGTTTTACCCTGATAGAACTCATCATCGTGATTGTATTAGGGGCTATTGTCGCATCAATGACTACCTCGATTTTAACTTTACCAATCAATGCCTATGTAGATTCTGCACGTCGAGCAAGTTTAACCAACACCGCTGAATCAGCTTTAAATCGTATGCAACGCGATATTAGAGCAGCATTACCTAATAGCATTCGTATTTCTGCTGATGGCAAAACACTAGAGCTGTTACATACGATTGATGGGGGACGATACCGTAAGCTACTAGCGAGTGATGGCAGTGGCGATAGATTAGACTTTAGTCTCGCAGATACAGGATTTGATGTGTTGGGAGAGTTACAAAATTTTGCCACTATCACCCTAGACCGTGACCTCGTTGTGGTCTACCCACTAGCAAGCGCTGGCAATAATCCATATGCAGGTGATAACACCGTTATTATGACCAGTAGTTCCACTGCAAACCATATCAACTTTTTACCTTATCAATTTCCACTAAAATCACCTCAGCAGCGTTTTTTTATCATCGATACCCCTGTCACTTACCATTGTGACCTCAGTGCAACACAGAGAGAAAATAAGCTACTCATGCGCTATGAAGGCTATGCTATTCAATCAACACAAACAATACCTCCTGCCACTGGCGGTGCACTGCAAGCAAACTATATTAACGACTGTCTCTTTAGCTATAACTCAGGCTCAAACACGCGATCAGGCTTAGTCACTTTAACAATGTCATTGAAAGATAAATCTGGCGAATCCGTTCGCTTAACACACCAAGTTCATGTGAGTAATCAACCATGAGAAAACAGCATGGTATAACCCTGATTGGCGCCATATTCATATTGGTGATCGTTAGTTTATTAGGCCAGTATTTGGTCAGTATTACTGGGGTACAACGACAGACTTCCCTACTCTCATTGCAAACTGCCCGTGCATATCAAACTGCCACAGCAGGCGTAGAATGGGGCATATTTCAAATTACTAACAATAATCACTGTCCGGCTAATCAAGTGTTAAGCCCAGCACTCAATAATTTCACAACTACTGTCAGTTGCAATCAACTGGGTAGTTATGATGAAAATGGCATCATGCACTCAATTTACCGAGTTACGTCACGAAGTGAATATGGTAATTATGGTGAAATAGATTATGT
>NODE-9-length-66108-cov-7.09438_pt1 | contig 66108 bp, 54 predicted proteins | sample MGYA00139097_ERZ477577 | MGnify/ENA metagenome assembly ERZ477577
CAGCTGAAATCGTTACGTTTCCTGCTCCATCCAAATAAGTCGTAATGTTTTGACAGGATGCTGTCGGTGATACCGTATCAGCTACTGTTACCGTAGCTGTACAAGTAGATGTATTTGAACTACCATCCGTAACTGTAAGTGTAACTGTGTTAGCTCCAAGATCTGCACATGTAAATGCTGTTACATCTGAAGCTAGTGTCACTGTTGTACAGTTATCAGTTGATCCGTTATCGATATCAGCAGCTACTATTGAAGCTGTTCCTGATCCATCCAAGAACACCGTGATGTCTTGACAGGATGCTGTCGGTGATACTGAATCCAGTATAGTGATCGTTGTTGGACAGCTAGCTGTATTTCCGTTAATATCCGTTACTACCAATGTTACATTTGAAGGACCTCCGGCAACACTCGCGCAATTATAAAAAGTTGGTACTCCACTAAAAGTCAATGCTCCGGAACAATTATCTGTTGAACCAGCATCAAAATCAGATGCTAGGATGGACACAATACCTGCACCATCCAAGTACGCTGTTACGGGTTGACAGATTGCTGTTGGCGGTACTGTATCATTAACAATTACATCAAATGTACATGCCGACATGTTACCACTTATATCTGTAGCTGTCATTGTAATGGTGGTAGTTCCAGAGACTACAGTTGAAGGAGGTGGTGATTGCGTCACTACCGTTCCAGGACAATTGTCATTAGCAGTTGTGAACGCAGTGTAATCAGGCAGTGTATAATTACAACCTGAAACCGTTTGATTTCCAGGACAAGTGATTGTAGGTGCAATTGTATCCACTCCAATTACGTTGAAAACACAAGAGCTAGTATTTAATGAGGCATCCGTTGCCGTTAAGGTAACAGCTGTCCCACCTAAAACAATTGTTCCAGGAGCAGGCACTTGACTCACCCCTACACCAGAGCAATCATCTGTTGCCGTAGCTAAAGAAGTGAAATCAGCCAATGCGAACTGACAAGCCCCATCAACAATTTGATTCTGATCACCTGGACAAGTTATTATTGGAGGAGTGACATCAACGCTAGAGCTAATTATCACATCATCTGTCGAAGCTGTACAAGGGCCATTTGTTACAGTCCATCTAAAGGTAGAGGACGCACCTGGTGTTAATCCTGTAACCCCAGATGTTGGACTAGTAGGAGTAGTTACCGAACCTGTTCCTGATACTACTGTCCAAACACCACTCCCATAAGTAGGTGAAGTGGCAGCTAATGTTGCAGTTGTTGCGTTGCATGAAATATTTTGATTAGGACCTGCACTCGCTGTTGAAGGATTTCTAAAGACCGTAATGTTTTGCGTTCTCGTACAATAACCGAAAGTATATGTTATAGTATAAACTTGAGACGCTCCAGCAGGAGTTGGAGCAGTAAAGGTCGTTCCTGATACTCCAGTCCCTGAGAAAGTCCCTCTATTTCCTGATCCTGTTAAGGGGGTTGCAACAGTTCTGAGTGGAACTGCCGTTAATGTTCTTGTCTGTCCGGCACACATTGAAGCGCTAGACGAAGTGATACTTAAATTATTATTTTGTCGAATACGAACCGTGATCGAAGATGTTCCACCAGGGTTACAATTATACTGTCTAACATCCACTCTCGTAAAGTCTGTGAAATTCGGAGTCAGAACTACCGAGGCAGCAGTACCAGTACAAACCGGACCATTATCATCGTTCCATGCATAAGGCCCTGTAGTGGCATTACCTTGATACGCACTGATCTGAGTGTCAATTCCAGCACCACATGTCTGAACGGTATAACAACCTCCTAACAAAACTGGCATTCTGAAATATTCTCCTGGGCTATAATTTGTAATCGTTCTGTATGTTCCACATCCTAGATCCGCATTGTACTGAGCAGAAAAGAAATTACTTCTAGTGCCGCACATAGCTCCAGATTGAGTATTCGTCCCGCATTGGGCATTTAGTGTAGACGAACCCGCAAACAACAAAAGTGCGAGAAGTGAATATTTAAAGTAAAGATTCTTCATGGTTCAGAATAGTGATAGTTTTTATAATCTGGCAAATATATAACTAAAAATTCCAGTTTGAAAATGACGTACTAAATTTAATGAAGAATGGTTGTTTCTTAACGTTATGCAAATAACCACTTCATCTAATTAAAACCGTGTATGCATTGCTAATTAGGTAGATAACAACAATAAAAGACTTCAAAATAAACCTTTCAATCAATACTGAAACCTTCAAGTATGAATTCAACCCAAGTTTTTCATTATTTTTAGTCGCCATGAAAATAAAGAAAACACATTGGAGCTTTGGATTAGTTATCGCACTAATTGCTTTCTTTCAATTCAGCAATACACTTAGTCACGATTTCGCATGGGATGATAAAATCGTGATTCAAGAAAATGTGAGGGTCCAAGAAGGAATTTCAGGTATTCCAGACCTTCTAAAAAAGTATAATTCAGACTTGAGGCAGGATCGGTATGGCTACCGACCTATTACTTTGATCAGTTTTGCTATCGACTATGAACTGTCTGATACAAATCCCGTCTTTTACCATTTCATGAATGTCGTCTACTTTTTACTTTTGTGTCTGGTGCTATTCTTAATTCTGAAAAAGCTTTTTCATCGCTCTTCTCCGTTACTAGCATTCTTGATAACTGTGTTATTTATTGTGCACCCTATTCACGTTGAAGTGGTAGCAAACATTAAATCTCGTGATGAAATTTTGGCGCTTTTGTTCTGTCTTATCTCATTACTTCACCTGATAAAGTTCCTCGAGACGAAACATTGGAAGAATATTGTTTGGACGATTGTGTTCTTCACACTTGGTTTTTTATCCAAAGAAAATGCAATTGTCTTCTTACCAATATACGTGCTCACCCTTTTCAAACTGACAAGTATTAATTGGAAGCGCATTTTAAAAATTGCGGGAATTGTTCTTCCCATTGGATTATTGATTGTGTATTTCATCACTTCATATGCATTGAACTCTCAACTTGGTAAAGATCAAACCGCCGATTTTGGCATCTATCAAGAAAATCTCATTCTAGGAAATGCCTTCTTTTATACAGATCAATTTATTGACAAAATTGCCAATGCTTCGTATTTGATTCTCCTCTATTTAAAAGATTTCATCGCCCCTTATGATCTAGCTTATTATCACGGACAAGGAGATTTAGCACCAGTTGGCATCTTATCATGGCAGTCAATTGTTGGATTGATCATTTCTCTTGGAGCTATCATTTTTGCTCTTTTTCGCTTTAAGAAAAATTCAAAAATTGCATACGGGATATTATTTTTCTTCTTTTCAATTTCAATTTACTTACATATTGTCAGAACGCTTTCAGATACAAGAGCAGACCGATTTTTGTTCTTCGCTTCAGTCGGCTTATCAATTATCCTCATTGTGCTAGTTTCAAAATTACTCAATACCGATTTTTCTACTTCACAGAAAATTGAAAAGCTCTCTCTTTCAAAGGTGATTCAGCGACTAACTTTGAATCAAAAAATCATTTATCTAATGATTTTTAGCGTGTTAAGTGGTATCACTTTTTCAAGAAACAGTATTTGGGAAAATGACTACACCCTAGTTGAGAACGATATGGAGCGCCTAGAAAGTTCTGCACGTCCACATTATTTTTATGCCACTAACTTACTACAGGATATTCAACAAAATGGTGCGACTCAGGACAAAGAGCAACTGATGATCCATCACTATCAGCGGAGCATGGAAATATCGGACGCCATTTACCATGCACGAATCGAGTTGGGAACCTACTACTTGAATCAAGGAAAAGTAATCGAAGGGATTCGCATTTTCGAGAAAGCAGTTCAAATTTTCCCAAACACAAGCGATCCTAGACATTACCTAGGACAAGCTTATGTCCAAAATCAACAATACGCTGAGGCCATTCATCACCTAGAAAAAAGTATTGAGTTTGCCCCAAATAGTATTGACTCGTATTATTTGCTCGCAATAAGTTATGGGAAAATAGGAGAATTCAACAAAGGCATTGATTTGGCGAAAAGTGGACTTCAAAAATTCCCACAAGCTCAAGTTTCCATGCACGAAGCACTTGGATATCTCTACTTTGACAAAAATGATTTGGAAAAATCAACCGCAAGTAGTCTAAAAATGATAGAACATGGAGGTGACCCCTATACCGTTTACGCAACGATCATCGGGCGTTATCAAGAAAAGGGCGACAATGAAAATGCAACTCGATACTACCAATCAGCCATTCAAAAAGGGTACATGCAAGCTCAATATTAGTAGGTGATTACAGTTGGTTATTCAGCTGGTTGAGTTTTTCCACCAACTGTGCATCGTTCGGTGCAATCTCGAGACCTTTTTGAATCGCTATTCTCGCTTTATCATAGGATTTCTGGGCAAGGTATAGATCAGCCATTAATTTAAAGTATCCCACTTCTTGCGGATTGTATAGCTCACCTTCCTCAATCGACGCAACAGCTTTATCTATTTCATTCAATTTCAAATAACAAACTGCTTTCCAGTGGAAAGTGCTCGGAAGGTTCGTTAACTCTCTCGCTTTTTCATACCATTCTAAAGACTCTTCAAACTGCTCTTGGGATAGATAATACTGACCCATCATCATCAAAGGAGCAACTAATCCTTCATGTGTAACGACCGCTTGTTCAAAGACCTTTTTCCCTTTTTCCTCGTATCCAAATTCCATGTACGCTTTTCCTAAAAGCAGCATAGACGTTAATGAACGATCGGAAATATCAACTGCCCGTTGATAATGATATAGAATCTTTTCTTGTTTAGACTTAGTTGGATTTTTGTGATACTCATCATGCAACAGCACAGCGTAATTGAAATTGGTTCTTGCACAATCATCGAGGGCTGCAATATCCGATTCAAAAAGTGTGGTATTGTTTTCCCAAGCTTTATTTCGATTTGTAGTTTTCACAAATCCTAAAAGAAAGAATATACCAAGGATAACGAATGCTCCTTTTGCTTTTCCATTCTTCCAAATTGGCTCTGCATCAGAATTAAAGCTCGCTTTCGTAATGCGCTCAATTAGTGCCACAATAGCAATTAGAAATCCGAGAGATGGAATGAATAAAAATCGTTCCGCCATGTAATCGGGTCCAACTTGGATTATGTGCAGGAAGATTGAAATGGTGATAAAGTAAAAGAGGATACCGAAGAGCAATACAGACTTCTTTTTAAACTCTCTGATCACCATATAAATCAGAATGAAGTGAAAAACAACAGACGCAATCACCAATGGGTCTGCCCAAGAAACCATGGTAGAATGAGAAAACCCGTAATCGTGAACGAGCGTGATCGGAAATATGAGTAAGCCCAAATTCTTGATGAGAATATTAAACACATTCGGAATAATCTGCAATAGCCCGGTGGCATCTCGCAATGGATTACCTAGAAAACCATCCTCTCGATATTGGTAGGTTTCTAGCAATTCTGTTGTACTGTTTTCGAATATTGAATCAGAATAAACGTACATACGAATTGCGACAAGAACAACTCCTCCAAATATAGGCACACCATACTTCATGTAAGTATTGATTCGCTCTGTACTTTTGAAGTAGGCTATCAGCAATAGAATTCCCACGAAGGTGATCCCGTTTTCTTTAGACAGAAATGATAATACAAGTGCCAAAATCGTCAATGCTCCAAAGAGATAATTACGTTTTTCTTTTTCCAGAAAATTCAAGAAGAAAATCATGGAGAAAACGCCGAATATCATTGTCAAAATTTCATCACGCGACTTAATATTTGCCACAACCTCGGTATGTACAGGATGAATTAAAAACAATCCAACAATGATAATTGCAAACAACGCTCCTTTCTCTGGGAACATGCCTTTGAGGAAATAGAAAATCAAACAGCACAGCAATGCGTAATAGAGAACGTTCATCACATGCCCAGTTTTCGGGGTCATTTCTGAAAGTTCAATATCTAAGGCAAAAGACAACAACGATATCGGTCGATACCCGTAACGGTGTTGGATTTCATTCGATTTTATACTTTGGAAAAATTCACTCGGATTGCTCAATCCTTTTTGAACGCGTTCATTTTGAGTAATAACAATTGCATCATCCCACGCATAATCATGCTCGAAGGTGTTCCCATATTGAATCAAGGCAACAACGCAGATAATGATATAAATTCTCGCTTTCTTGAGCATTAATAATTGTCTAAATAGAAACTATCGTGTTTAAAATCGTAACGGATCACCATGGGCAGCTGTAGTTCTGTTTCTGTGTAAAACAAGCGAAAAAATAGAGTGTTTCGTCGAAACCAATAGTAAAAAATAGGCCGAGTGATTGATCGAAAACCACCTTTTGGCTGAAAGTCACTTGCACTTAAGCTCTTCTTCACCTCATCTGATGACAGAGATAACACGGCACTTGTCCCTTGAAAATCTCCCAATTTGAGTGCAACAGTATAAATCGGATTCAATTTCAGAAACTCTATAAATAAATTCGCACTTGTTAGCTTTGATAGGACATCATCGGAAATTAGCGAATTCCTCCAAAAAATGAGTTCAGTCCGCACATTCCCCGCCTCATTCGGAACTAAATTCGCACGATGTGGTGTCCATCTATTTTTTGCTGTTTTTAGCTTTCCATAAGAGCACTCTGTTACTTCTTGACTGAGGCCATGCAAAATTTGAACTTGCAACATTCCTTGAAAAATCCGAGCGACATCTTCCATCCTTTTTGCGTCCAAAATCATTCCTGGTTGAATCCATGAGCAATAATCAGTAGAACAGTGAGCAATTCCAACTCGCAATAACTCATCCAAAATTTCTGTTTCATACCCGACTATTTCGATTTCCGCTGGAACACTTGTCACAAGTTTCTCAACAACCTGTTTTATTCCTGGTGAGCAAACGATTAACAAGGTGAAATTGTAAAACCGATCTGACTCTATCGTTTGGATCGTCAATTTCAAATCTTCCAACTGATGATCCAATATCGGAATTACGACAGTTACTTGCTCATTTTTTTGTCTTCTTACTTCTGAATGTTTATCCAAGCGAACAGGTCCCGAATAAAGATTTAAATAACGATTCTTCTCTGTTGGAAGAAGATCCTCGAGTCGATACAATCCTATATCATCACCTTCAATCTCAAACAAAACATTTTGAAGAAGTGGTTTCATTTCTGATCCAAATAACTTCACTGCATTCATTCCTCTTCGAGAAGTTAACAGGTATTCTGAAGTTATGGACGAAATGGGCTTATTTCCAAAGATATCCAATTCAAAATCAAATTCGTTTAAGGCTGGACAAAGTTTTTTTAAGCTAATCGATTGCAATTCAAAATATACGTCATAGATGGAATTTGAATCTTCCAATCTATTCAATCGAGGCTTTGTTATTCCCATATTCAAGGGTGCCTGAAACAATCCTGTTCGCGAAGCGTGCGTTCCTTCTTCTTCAAAATTTGTTGAATAGGACGTGTTTGGAAATGCAAAATATCGGTCCGTATCTATCAAATAATTGATAAAGAGTTTCTTCCAAGAGTTATTGCCCCAATTCAAAATGTATTCAGGCAGAAGCGATTCTTTTCCTCGTTGATTTTCAATCAACCATGATTTGAATTTTGACCATTGATCTTTGTTCCAACACTGTCCCCAAGAACTCGCAACTTGAATGAAATGAACATCAGAATCATCTTGAATCGGCTGAAATGGATTGAAATTATTCTCTTCAACAGAATAGGTGAACAAGGAAATCCCAGCTATTTTGTCATCAGAAGTATAAAAACTACTCGCTTGTTGAGCATATTGATAAAATCCAGGAGCTATCAACAAATCATCTTCAAGCATTATGATTGTCCCATACATTTCAGTCAAATCACCGCACCGAAGAATATGACGCTTAAGGCCTAAATGTTCAGGCATCACATCAACATTCTTCTCACCATATTTCCACTCATAATTTTGAGCAATATGTTCCACTTCTTTAACTTCACTTGCATCAATGGAAATATGAAGACACGTCCCATCGGCTATTTTCGCTTTGTCAAGTGATTTTAACAATCTGCGAAGTGAAGCAGGTCGATTGTAAGCAATTATGACAATGGCCGGACTATGCATCATCCGTGATTTCGTATTGAAATTTGTTTCCGTAGATCGCTTTAACTTGCTCAACAACTAAGGAAGGGCTTTTTATACAAATAGTTCTGCCATCTTCCATCAACTTAACAGCTAATGCCAGCTGTTGTGATTCTTCCAATATATCCGTACCCTTCTTATAGGTCACTTGATCAAATATGATTGTTTTGTCACTATTTGTCTTTTGAATTTGATCAAACTGAAACTGCAAATGATTAATATTTGCCTGATCGGTCGCTTCTCCAATCAATAATTCCATGCCTATTTTTTCTCCAGCTTTCGACAGTGCTCTGTTATCTCGTGGAAGGCACGGACCTCCGAATCCATAGCCATATCCTAGATAAGCTCCACCCACACGGGAATCAGATCCAATAGAACTCAATATGTCTTCATGATCACCCCCTAAAGCGATAGCCAAATCACCCACAGCATTTGCAAAAGCAATTTTGGTGGTTAAAAAACAATTGACGCCCAATTTTGTGATTTCAGCGCTCGTTCTTGACATTCTATGGATCGCAGGGTCATTAAAACATAGTTTTTTATAAACTTGTTGGATTCTATCTCCTGCTATCTGATTAGCCTCACCAATCAAGACTTGATCTGGATACTGTTGATCTCTGATTATCTGTCCTTGAGCAATAAATTCTGGATTGTATGAAACAACTAAATTATGATCTTTTACACGCTCCTGCAATTCGTCACAGAACCCAGGCATTGTAGTAGAATTAATGACTAGATCAATTTCATTTTCTGGTTGATCTAATTTCAGCAGTTCATCAACGCAACTATTTATATAACTATGATCGTATTTTCCGTCAGGTAGAGATGGTGTGGGAACACAAATAAAAATGAAATCTACTTGTTCTTTTTGAAGAGCGCTCACATCCGTATGGGCCACTAGGTTTTTTGACAATTTCAAATACTCATCAACAGACGCTTCTGGAACTACTAAATTCTTTGTATTTATTTGATTAACACGATCTGGACATGTATCAACAGCGATTACGCTATACCCTACGCGTTCGAGATTCAATGCCAAGCATACTCCAAGCCTTCCTACACCAATTATCCCTATTTTTTCCATCTTCGTTTATTCGATCTCTATTTCTTTGAGGTCAACATTGTTTAATCCCCAGTTCTCAGAATTGAAATTAAAGTTACTTTTTTCCCTGACTATTTTCAATCCAGCTTGCCAAACCGCCCACCATTCTAGGGACGGTTTTTTGCTAAAAAAAGCTAGTTTTTCTATAGGATCGGCAAATTCCCAACCTCCAGTATGAGCAATATGATAAGTACATGCATCCATAGGGAAAATTTCTTGTTCAATACCTTTAGCCGCTGCAGAAAACAACCCCATGGAATCAATGTGAAGAGAGTACATCTCCAACTCCACATATCCATCTATTTTCTCCCAATCTTCTCTGCTCATCATCGTGAAATCGCCACAAGCATCGAAATCTAATGCATGAAATAGAGCTTTTTCCTCTCCCATCATTTTTTTCTTTATGTTCGATAAAATTGGAAGAAGTGGAGAGAAAATTTTATACTTAATAAAAAGACCATAATTTCGGTCAAAAATTGGAAATTCAGGATATCTTCCCAAACGTTTCTGTATGTTGTCTTTGCAAAACTGAAGTTGTAATTCTACATCTAAATTTTCATCAATATCATTGGGTATATCACATCGGTTCGCTCGGTAAAATTTACCCTTTTTTAAGTCTCTTTTAATAAACCTTTCGAACAATTGATCAGAGAACAGTAAATCTACATTTGTACACAAAATGAACTCGGCTTTTGCTCTTCGTATCCCTACATTTTTTGCAATCATTTGAAAGAGTCCCATCTTATCCGAATACTGCATACTATTATGAATAGTTGGAGGTACAACAACGTACCGAATTCGCAGGTAACTATCCTTTCCCGGCTTAGGCAAAATACTCTCCAGAAGTTGGTTCTCATCTTCAGAATTCCAATCCACAATAAGCAATTCGCAGGGAAACTTATACTTATCGCATTGATGAATTAGACCATTTACAAAAATGTTCATTCGCTTTCGCATATCTCCGCCATGATCATCATTTCTGGAGGTCGCTACAACGCTTATATATGGAGCATCTGAATTACTCATTCTTTAGCTCTAAGTGGATTGCAGAATCTCGTTCAACCTGTGAATGAATCCAATCATACGTTTTTCCAATGCCAACTTGAAGACTTGTCTTTGGCTTCCATCCAATTTTTTCTTCGACCAATGTGTTTTCAGAATTCCTTCCCATTACACCAATTGGTCCATCAATATGTTTAAGTTCAGCAGTCTTACCTGCATGATTCAAGATCATTTCACTCAGGGTATTTATTGATACCATTTCCTCAGATCCAATATTCACAGGACCTTCAAAATCAGCTTTCATCAATTTCAATACGCCATCAATACAATCATCTATATAGAGGAAAGAACGCGTTTGATTCCCATCACCCCAGATTTCAACTTTTCCACCCTCATCCAATTCAGCCACTTTTCTACAAAGTGCAGCAGGAGCCTTCTCTTTACCATTGTTCCATGTTCCTAGAGGGCCATACACATTGTGAAACCGTGCTATGCGCACATTCAGTCCATAATTCCTAAGTGCTGCTAGATACACGCGCTCAGAAAATATTTTCTCCCATCCATATTCGCTGTCCGGATCTGCTGGGTACGCAGTGCTCTCTTTACAGTTAGGGTTCTCTGGATCAAGCTGGTTCATTTTTGGGTAAATACATGCAGAAGAGGAAAAGAAAACTCTTTTTATTTTAGCCTTGATTGCACAATCAACGACATTCAGGTTGATCATCCCTGAATTGTGCATCACGTTAAAGTCATTCTCCCCAGAGAATAAATATCCAGCCCCTCCCATATCAGCTGCCAATTGATATACCTCATCTAGATCTGAAGTAATGTGCTCCTGACTAACTTTAGGCATTCTTAGGTCTGCAAGGATAAATTCATCCGCTTCAGTAGTAGAAAACTCTGGCCGTTTAAGGTCAATCCCTTTAACATAATACCCCTCTTTTTTAAGACGGCTGACTAAGTGATTTCCGATGAATCCACCGGCACCAAGAACTAAAGCTTTTCTCATGTAGATAGTACTCAAATGATTTACCCTACAAAAATACTATTGTTCCTGAATAAGGCAACTCTGGATAACGGCCTTTAAGCCAGCAATATAATTCTCTGTTCTATACGATGATTCTATCACTTCTCTTCCCCGTCTCCCCATGTCTCTTGATTTTTCGGGATTTTCAATCAGTTGAATCATCTTTTTACTCATTGCTTGATAATCACCTTCAGCCACTAGAAAACCTGTTTCAGCTTCAATAATGACGTCTTCGATTCCAGCATGTCGTGTTGCAACTACTGGTAAGCCAGATGCGCATGCCTCCAAAATAACTAGTGGAGTCCCCTCTGAATCATTATCTTCCGTTCGCATGGAATGCTGAATAAAGGCAAAGGAGCGCCGAAAGATTCTCGAGACCTCGGCCTGATCAAGAACACCTGCGAACTGAACATTTTCACTTAATCCCAGTTCATGGACTAACGATTCAGCATCTTTAAGCAGTTCACCATCCCCGATCATCGTTAAGTTTACTGTTGGATGAACATCTACTACCCTTCGGAAAGCTTTAACCGTATATAGCGGACCTTTCTTCTCGACGAAGCGTCCACAAGCTACAAAGCTTAATTCCTTGGTGTTTTCTGTTGGTTTGAATAGTGCTGTATCAACACCATACGGGACATAATGAATCTTTTTTTTAGAACAGCCCAAGTGTTTTAGTTGGGAACACATGTCTCTAGATACTCCAATAATAGCTGATGCCTTTTGAAATAACTCAACATATTTCTTTCCATAAGAACCAAGCACATCATTTCTGTAAGCATCATACCCGTGAAAATGAACAATAAGTGGTAAATTCATTTGCTCGCATACATTCATTAACTCTACCCCAGAAGGACCATATTGCGCTATGACTGCCTTAACGCCATTAGCTTTAAACGAACGTTTCAGAATTTTTTCTACATCTTTTGATTGCCACCACTTAGATTCGTCACTCAATCTTGTTACAGTAGAACCTTTATCCCTTGAAATTGATTTCGGAAAATACCCATCGGTAAACAGTATAATATCAAAAGGAAGATTGTCGATCTGGGTCTTGATAAAGGTCTCCGAATACTGGGAGGAATTGGTTGATATGATGGCAAGTTTATCCAATTTTGTTTTTTATCGATCTAAGGATTTTATAAGGGAACTGCATAAAGAGCAAGATATGCATCAAAAAGATATAACGGATTTCCAATTCAATAAAAACACCTCCCGATAGAATAATAACTGGCAACCATTTTATATAGAAATCATCAAGATAATTCGTTTTCTGTTTTGACAAAAGTTGTTCTGAATCTCTGTAGGTCTGTGGTATTTTATACAAAATAACCAGCCAATAGATAAAGAGCACTGGGAACAGGTAATTTACTTCAATTTGAATAAACAATAGGAACAGTAAGAAAAATAACGCTTCTAATGGAATGATCAATTTAAGCATTTTATTCTCTACTCCATCCAAACCGCGTTTTGTGATGTAGGTATGAATGCCACTTTTTAGATCATTATTATAATCCTTCACTTGATGTGAAAGAATATTCCGAATGCCACTCGTTAATTGCCAAATACTTAAAACAACTAAATACGGAAGGATGTATTCATAGCGTTTACCACCTACTAAAAAGAAAGTCCATGAAGCTAAAATCCCTGGAATCACATGAGCGTACATCGCATCGGAAAAAAGACCTAAAATCCCTTTCTCTTTCAAACGAAATGGGGGAAATGCATACAGAACAAAGAGTAAGAATTCGGCAACAATCAAGCTAATGGAAACAACATCAATAGGAAGGTAGAACCATGGACCTATTGCCAATGCGCTAAATAGGATAAACAGTAATGCAATTTGAAGAGTGGAAATCTCCGTTAGAAGATTTTCCTTTCCAGCAAGTAAATCTTTTTTCCTGTCCGCTAGATCATTCGTTAAATAACCTATTCCCGCAAAACCAACAGTCGTTCCCACAGCCGCCAAAAAAGAAAACAATGCTACCTCTTCTGATAAGTCACCCGTTAGAAGAAAAAAATAGGTGAGCCCCATGAGAAGTGGAACCTTATATCTCCAAGGGTTCCCTAAACGCAATTTTTTCGTGAACAATTGAAAAAAAGTTTGATATTTTCTTCTCGATTTCAATTGAAATTTGTTTCCGAATTATTAAGTGCCTTTTTTTCCATAATTATATCTTCAAAAAACATCTGATTAAACCTCATCAACTCAAGTCGAAAATCAATCGCTAATTTACTCTTCATGTTGCACATATACAGTTCCAAGGTAAATTCGATCAATAATAACATCTCTCTTCTCAGGAACGACCGAGGTTGTTTCCAAATACATAGCAACGCTCTCTGTTTCACTCAACGAATCTACCTTTGTCATCCATAGTTGCCAATAGGCTTCCAATTTATCTTGTACGCCTGCTGTTTCGCCTTTTTTTACCTCTTCAGCAATTCGCTGCTCAAATGGACGTATTGTTTCCCATCGAAATTTGGCGTTTTTTGCAATCCTTTTAACATCTATACTTTTACCATCTCCGTCTATTGCATACATTTCTAAAAGGTCAACTTTATCCGGTACTATGCTTGAATAAGCCGGATAAGATGAAAATGGCCATGTATTAATTTGTGCAATCCCAAAAACTAGGTTCGTGCCAACGATAAAAATTCCAACATATAGCAATGGCATTCTTCGAAGTTTAAGAAATGCATTAGCATTGTTGTCATAGACCACATAAATTTTGTCTTTACCTTTTGTTAACCAACTCTTTATCCTGACCCAATTAATGTACGAAAGGTGTACAATTCGTAAATGGAAAAAATCAATATAGAGAAAATAACCTGCAGATATATGAAGCGACCAAGCACTAAACAATGCAATAATTCGCGTGCGAGCATGTAAAATTAAAAGTGGATAAATGATTTCCATGATAATTACACCCACTGCCATAATTTTCAGGAAAATCGGGTATCTATCTACCCTTATTGATGAAACTGTATCATAGTTCTCTACCCATTCCAGCTGAATTTGATTGGCAAGATTGTCACTAAGCGCCCAATATAGTCCAGTATCCCAAAGTTTATGTAACCCAGAACAGCAATAAATGACTGCAAGAATTAACCAGATCATTTTAAAAGGAAGCATGAATTGTACACCGTGACTCAGATCTCGATCAGTACCGCGTAATTTCGCAATGAATGCATCAACAGATAAGACTTCTGAACATTTACTAAAAGCTAGAATCATAGGGACCCAAACCATAATATGCCGATGATTCAATTTTCCATAAAAATTTGGTACGCCCCATAAATAAAGTGCAATTGGCACATAAATTAACAAAGCCCATCTTGTCTGAAAACCGACCAATATTAAAACAGCCAACACCAATGCTATTTTTCCCATTGCCATATATAACTCTGGTGTTATCGGAAGAATCTCAATTAACCAACCTATAAAAGGTAAACCTTCTCTTTCCGAATAGGGAAGATGCGTCCATTTCTCAAAATCTCCAAATACTTCACCATAAATAGAACCAAGAATGATCCAAAACATGATAATTCGAAACACAGACAAGTTATAGGGAGACCCTTTTTCCAAAAAAAACTGCTGTATCGTTTGTGCAACTTGTCTTCGTCGCAGAATCACAATTGTCGTCAAATGACAAAATATCATAACAATCAATCCATTTGACAAAAGATGTTGTTGCCAATTGAAGGTGTTAAAATCATTCTCATTCGATTCCAACCAATAGTAGGCTGCAGAAAAAACGATAAAATATAAAATCATGAATGAAACATGGATCAACAAACCTTTCGTGTAGGATTCGAAATCATAGAAAAACCGTTTGATATAGCTCCGAGAAAACCAATCAATTATTGCCTTAGCAACAGTTTTAAACACATTTCGAAACACTACTAAATGTGTTATAAAAATGTAAGTAATTTCAGTTTCGAGAGGGATTATTGCAACCAGAAGAATAGATGCAAACCACTGAAAATAGAAGCTATCTAAGAAAATGCTCGAAATACGGCTATACCCAGGAGCGTTACGATGTTTTTTGAAGATGTAGTAGTTTGATAAAGCCGCAAGAGAGAAGACAATTAAACCTAGAGCATACCATTCCGAAATAGAATAAAGAAAAACGCTTAAAACTAGGAAGGTCACTAATTCTAATATAAGCGTCGTATACAACACTTTTTTTAATTCTACCTTTCCAAAGAATGTGACACTCGTTATTGTTTCCATTTGATTGTTCAATCGATCAGATAGAACACTACGGACACCTAAAATAAATTGCCAGAAGATAACAATGGACAAGAACGGAGCGAAATTCGGGAAAGTTTTACCACCAACCAGATAGAATGTCCAGGACACCAATACAGCAGGAATAACAAACGAATATTGAGCATTAATCAAAGCACCAACTATTCCTTTCTTTTTGAACCTGGACAGTGGAAATGAATAGATAAAAAACAACAGGCATTCAAGAATAATCAGGCCTAAAGAGATCCCATCAAATGGAAGGTAGAACCATGGTAAAATGGCCATTGGAATAAACAAAACAACAAAGAACAGAGTTGATAGTCCCGCTTTTCTTCTCTGCCAAAAGCTCGTCGAAATATAGCCCAACGCAAGAAACCCAAGAATCGCAATTATGAAAGCAAAAAATGAATTTGTCGCAAGTTCTGTGCTGATATTTCCTCTCAAAAGGAAAATATAGGCAAGGCTAATCAGGAGCGACGATTTGTCCCTCAACGAATTATTCAGTTGCATTTTTCTCGTAACCAAATTTATAAAGGACATCGCTGGATAGTTGGAACAAAAAAATAGCTACCAAGTTGGAATTAACCAACTACGTTCACTCTCGTTTCTGGCTAAACAAATATAACAGAAATATTAACTTCGCTTGATATACAGAGCATTGATGAAAAACCTCAATTATTTCTACGCATTCATCTATAGTAATAAGGGAATGCTTATAGTGTTTTTTGCGACTGTTGCGTTTTCGCTTTTGGGTTATTCTCTCGTTGATTCAGTTGCCACTAATGAACCAGAAAGACATTTAATTCAACTCTATGGAACACGCTTACTACTTGGTTTGTTATTATTGGTTCTACTCCCTGGTGCACTATTAAGACTTAAATCATTTTTTTCAAGCACAACTACCGCCAAAAACCTGGCAATTTTTAGAATTGTTTTCTTTGGCTTCTTCCTCATTGGTGGAGTATTTTACATACCTCAGCTATGGCAATCATCGATCGATTTTACAGAACTTCCAGCTTCGTCAAGAGTAGATTTACCCTTTATGGGCTGGTACCCAGCCCTCATACCGTTTAATAAGCCCTTAGTTACAATAGCTATTATTCTGTTCAGTATTTCAATACTTGCAGCGACCCTTGGATATCGTACACGCCTTTTTATTCTACTATTCGTTATTTGCGCGTTTTACCTTTTAGGCATACCCAATTTCTATGGAAAAGTAAATCACAATCACCATATATTATGGATCTCAATCATTCTAGCGTTTAGCCCTTGTAATCATGCGTATTCCTTGGATGCTGTTCTCGGTAGGGTTAAAATTAACAACGCATATTCTCAGGCACAAAAATATGCACAACCACTTCGCTTGATTTGGTTATTAATTGGCATCATTTATTTTTTTCCTGGTTTTTGGAAAATGTGGTCTTGTGGCATGGATTGGGCCCTCACAGATAATGTCCGAAATCATTTCTACGCCAAATGGTTCGAATTAGGTGGGGATTGGCTGCCTTTTTTTCGAATTGATTCCTACCCAACTCTTTATAAATGCATGGGGCTTTTTACCGTCTTTTTTGAGTTCTTTTTCATCTTTTGGTTGTTTAACAAATCGAGCAGAACAATAGGTGTTATAGCTGGAATTCTATTTCATATTGGAACTTTCATCTTTATGAATATTTTCTTTGTCGTATTGTTGATTGGTTATGTATCATTCATTCCTTGGCATAGATTAACTCGGCAAACTGAAGACGAACCTCTAAATGAGAAATTCGATCGAACCAATATAGGCATGCGCATAGGCATTGCTTTAATTGTGGTTCTTACTCTATTTGGAGTTGGACGAATCCATAGCTGGCCGTTCAGTGTGTATCCAACTTTTGATACGCTAGTACCAACAAACACAAGAAGTATCAAATATGACTTGGTATTCGTTAATCAAGAAAAAATTGAGTTTGACAAAGAGCAAATTAAAGAAATATATCAAAGCGAACGATTTCATTCTCTAGAGCAACAAATTATTGAAAATCATGATAATAATAGTGTAAAAGATATGGAAGAGTTGACTGATCACCTGTGCCAAATTATACAGCAATTGATTGGAAGCGACGATTTATTAGAAATTAGAGTTCTACTGAATAACTCTTCAATACTACCCGAAGAAAGGTCAAAAGAGAATGTAGAATTGATATATCGATATATCTCGAAAACTTAATTAACTCTAAGCTGTTCGACTCCGGACTCAAAGGAGATCAGTAATTCATCTACCGAAACGCCAGGAACATAGCGCACAAGCTTTTCAAAATCTAACGCAACAATAAAGTCTTCAACAAATTGATACTTCGCGGCTTCTTCAGCAATCGTTAATATTGTCTCTACCTTCGATCTGATTTCTATATACATTTCGTTCGGCTGATCGACATTACGCTCTAGGTATTCCCTAAATGCATTGAAATAAGCATCAATCGATTGATATTGAGGAGATGTTTTAACCACTCCCTTTTTATGCGATTCTGTATGCCAATAGCGAATTTGGTTTAGGACATCTGCAAAACTTTTTTTATTAGCGAGCTCAACATCATCATTCGTTGAAAATTTAAAATTCTCCAGGTATTCAATCACATTTTTCAGCTCGGATGTTTCCATATTCATCAAAGCAAGATATCTCGGATGGCTAAGCGTATTAAAGAAAACCTTAATACCTCGCGCATTGCAAAATTCAATCACCTTTGGTAATTCCTGCCAATTTTTGACCATTGGCGTATAAGAAATTGTAAGCTCAGTATTCTTTCGTCCGCAGTATTCTTTGAAGTACTCCATATTTTTCAAGACAGTGTCAAACTTTCCATTTTTTCGAACTTCAGAATACAAATTATGCTCAACTGAATCAATAGAAACCGAAATTGAAAACGGCATGGATTCAAGAATTCGTTTAACCCTTTCAGTTAAGATGGTACCGTTGGTTTGCAAGGATATCTTGATAGTTGGATTAACTTCAATCATTTTCTCCCAAATATCCAGATAAATGGAGATTAAGAATGGTTCTCCTCCTAAAAAATGAGCTTCCTCCAAATGCTCAAAGAAGGGCTCAAGTTGACGGATGAATTCATCATCATAGGGTGATTCAATAGGAGGTAATTTTTCTCGATTTTTCCGAATTGAAGAAGATCGTTCCCCTCTACAGATTATGCACTCCAAATTACATTTATTGGAGAGTTCAAAATCCATTTTCTTAGGAAATGACGAATCACTATCTGATAATAAATCATAGACACGTGCTGAAGTTCCGGCGAAATTTCCACTTGTAATTGATGCATAACAAACTTCACACCCTTTCGAAAGATCACCCGCTTTCATGCGCCCTTGTATCTCCATGCGTCTTCTTCCCTTCCATATTTCTTCAACCGAATTGGCTGGGTACTCACCTAAAATATGACTACGGTTAACACAGCAACTTGTTACCCAGCCCCCTATGCCAAAGTACAGGCTATTAATTGGTGCGTGACACACTGAATCGTGTCTCGACTTGGGACGTTGCGAATTATACTTCGCGCGAATTTTGTCTGAAAGAATGTGGCTCAATTCAATACTCTTTTTCACAATATCATAATATTTATTGAAATCATAGTCATTCGATAACCAAACACTCTTCCTCTTCAGTCCTAATTCTAGTCATGAAATTGTTACATTTGTTACTGAGGACCCCCATAAGTTCAATCCGATGTCAACTGTAATTACGAAAGAGCATCCACTGAAGTGGAAACCCGCATTAAACAAGGTGTTTAAGAGCCCTGAGTTGGCAAAAAAAATCCATGAAGAGGGTTTTGCAATATTGCCTCTAATTTCTGATGAAATTCTTGATAAACTGAATGCCATTTACGCTCGTGAACACTCTTTAAATGTAGAAAATGGAGGTATGTTTTACACTGTTTACTCTTCTGACACTGAGTATCGTTTGCGGGTACACAATGAAATTCAAGAAGTTCTCAAACCTGTGTTGGAGGAGCATTTTAAAGATTATACGAATGTCGTAAATAGTTTCGTGGTCAAGGCTTCAGGAAATGAAAGTGAATTTTATGTTCATCAAGACACGACGGCCATTGATGAATTCAAGTTTTCTCCACTGAGTTTATGGATTCCTTTACAAGAAATAGATGCGACGAACGGAGCGCTAACAATTATCGAAAAAACACATTGGTTCTTTTCTCCATTCAGAGGCGTATCATTTCCTTTTCCATTTTCTAACATTGTGAACATTGTTCGCAAATATTTGAAACCGGTGTATATGAAACCTGGTGAGGTTCTCGTTTTCGATCCAAGAATCGTTCATAACTCTATGCAAAACACCTCTGGGAAAGATCGGGTGGCGATAATCAGTGGAATCTTTGACAAAGAAGCTGAATTCATCACTTGCTATAAAGACCCAGCTAGTTCTAGTAATCCGATTGAACTTTATAGACATGAAGCGGACTATACACTTACCTATCAGAATTTTTACTACGACTGTCACGTTCGACCAACTTCAGGAACAAAATTTAATGAAATTCCTGATCAATTTCCATCAATGTCGGCTAAACAGTTTATTGAATTGTGTGAGTTAAATAATGTGCCTGAGGTAAATGTTCTCAATGAAGAGTCCAACATTCAATGCAACATGATCGCAGAACCGGATGGAATCAATAAGCCTGAACTGGTGGAAGCCAAAACTATGGAAGAGCCGCAAGTGTTGAAGAAAAAATCGGGACTTTTATCTTGGTTTAAAAAATAACGCATGAAACAGCTTTTCAAAGATCAACAGTTGAGAGAACAAATCGATGAAAAAGGATTTGTAACGCTACCGTTTATTGGCGAATCGGAGTTGGAAGAACTGCGCGCATTTTACAAAGAAATTCATCCAAACGGAGCTCCTGGAAAAATTGATGGCATTCACATGACCACTTGGTGCGAAGATTTTGACTACAAAATGAAGGTGGCGAATCGACTCAACGAAATCTATAAAAAACCCTGTCAAGAAGTATTTGAAGATTATCGAACGCTCAATAATGTGTTTATTGTGAAAGATTCGGGGGAAACACCTTTCAAAGTACATCAGGATTGGAATGTAGTTGATGAAAAAGAAAACTTCGCCATCAACGTTTGGATTCCATTGTACAACATCACCAAGAATGAAGGCGGATTGTGGGTGGTTGAAGGCAGCCATAAAATTGATCGTCATGTGCGCGGATCAGCCTACCTTTTTCCCGATTATTCGCCTTTCAATGATGAATTGGAAAAAGCAGCAACATCGGTAAGTTTGAAAGCCGGTGAAGCGATTGTGTTTTATGTGAACATCATTCATGGTTCACCTTCAAATTATGGAGAAACGGAACGCATTGCGACGTGTTTTTCTGTAATTCCAGAGAAAGCTCCGTTGAATATTTATTTTCAAAAAGAAAAAGATGCGACGTTGGAAATTCATTGTCCAGCAGATACATTTATGTACGAATATGAAAGCTTAAGAACAGACACTTTCGAATTTCCTCCAACAAACTCTCCGGTGGATATTTTGCCATCATTCATTAATGAACCTGTTACCCTGAAGGAATTAGAACCCTATCTTCAACTTACAAAAAAGCCTTGGTACAGACGTCTATTTTGACATCAAGACCACATGTAAACAGACTTATCGTCTTTTGAAATTCCTAAAAAGCCACCAAGCGTATACCTCGCACTTCCCATTGGAATTGTCACTTTGTGCCAAAGATCAGCTGATGCAAAAATAAATAGGTCGCCGCTGTTCGGTTTTAGCACCATCCGTTTCAATTGTGCTTCATCACTAATCTGTAACTCTTTTCCGTCTATGGTCTTAATAATAGTACCATCATCTAAGCGCTCTTGTGCATGCCCCCACTTTATATCATACAAAATTAACTCCCCTCCCTCAAGAGAAGATTGAAGTGTCACAAAATAGCTCAGTTGCTTTTCGATTGGAACTATGGTTTTTAGATAATTGAAAAAGTTCGAAAATTCATCATGAAAATAATTGCCGCAGTGAACCGTGAATTTACCTTGATTCGGAGACAATCGTTTAAATCCAGCAGGATGATAATACCCAATCCCATTTTCTCCAGGAACTTTGCTAATCGAGCGCTCCCCTGCCATTTTAGCTAAGCAATTCTTCAGATGTTGCTGAAAATCAAATCCGAAATTGTTTGGAAAGTCTTGCCATATCGATTCTGATTGTAATAGTTGAAGATTGTGCTGTTCTTGATCGTATTTTGATAAATGACTGAATACTGCAAACGGAGTTGGGTAAATGGCAAATCCCTTTTCTGCCTCAATTAAATCGTCATTTGCAATTCTCTCGAACCCATTGATCAAAGAAGATGTAGTCTCTGGAGTCAGAAAATTTCGAATGAGGATTCCATCAATTCGATGATTGGTCATACCTTCAATCGCGTCCGGAAAATCTCTTAGTTCACCTTTTGAAAAATCAACCTCTACAATATTGTAAATTGGCTTCTTCTTGGAGAATTTCTTAAATAATTTCATACTATTTAATTAAATACCTTACTCTTTTCTTGTGATCCAATCCAATTTCGGACGAATAATGCTTCCCATCCCTCTTGCTTCTGCCAAATCTTCATCCGGAAAAATTCGAAACTTCGCCACAGAATCCACCTCCTTTACTAATTCGCGGTTCACACACATCATCACACCAATTCGATAAACCCCAGCGCTCAATAAATCGGCGGGGATGGTTACGTCAATTTGATATTCTCCTTTGGCGTGAGAGAGGACTTCGTAATCGCTACGCAAAGCAAGAGAATCTAGTAAAACGCGAAGCCCGTTTATATTTACTAGATACATCCCAATCTCAAAAGAACCTTCATCAACGAGTTTTGAACACAGAAAACGAATCACCAAGTCACTAGCCGTTGTTAAGACTTCTTGATTTGTGGAGTAATGGATCTCAATCGAATTAATTTCAAATTGATCTATTTTTAGCGGGAATTTGGACAATAATGAAAAATCCTCCTTACTTTTTTCCTGATTGATTTTGGAACGAATTGAAGCTCCTTCATTGCTTTCAATCAGCTCGTAATATTGATTGACGATATCTAAGGGATTACCTTCTGAAAGGATTTTTCCATCTTCAAGCATCACGCAGCGATCACATTGTTCAACTATCAATTCCAAGTGATGGCTCACCAAAATGATGGCCACCTCCCTCGCTTTGAGCTCTTTGATTTTCGCATAGCACTTCCGCTTGAAATCAGTATCTCCAACGGCAATGACCTCATCCAACAATAAAATCGAGATGTCGGAATGAAAGGCAATCGAAAACGCTAAGCGCAAATACATTCCACTGGAATAATGCTTCACAGGCATTTGCATGAAATCGTGCAAGCCCGAAAAATCGACAATTTGGTTGTATAATTCCTTAATTTCCTTCTTCGAATATCCAAGTAACAAAGCGCTCAAGTAAATATTCTCTTCTCCTGATAAATCAGCATGAAAACCTGTTCCAATATCGATGATAGAAGTCAATTGACCTTCATAGGAAATTTCACCTGAACTGGGCGCTGTAATTCGACTCAATACTTTTAATAGTGTACTTTTTCCTGCGCCATTTCGACCAATCACACCCAAAACCTCTCCCTTTCGTAATTCGAAAGAAATGTTATCCAAGGCTAACAGAGGCTTTCCATCCTTTTGGAATTCCTTCGTCAAAGAATGAACAGATAATATGGATTGATTTTCACTCATCACAACTCCTCCTGTTTCCGATTGTGCATTTGCATATAGAACAAATTCTGCAAGAAATAACGACTATTTCCATATTCTAAAGCGTTCCACGGCTTGATGCACGTGATCTCAAAGAAATCCACCGGAAACACGTATTCTTGCAAGTTTTCAATCTTATTGATCCCGGTTAATTCCTGGAAGTCATTCGAGATCGTCAAATTTTCAAAATCTTCGAGTGCAAGATCGATTGTTTTTACACTGGATAAAATGTATCCTTTTTTGCGGACGAATTTCAGTACTTCGTATAAATCTGCGATGTTGTAGCGGTACGCGTCGTTGATGTTCTTTACTTCCGTTTGGATATCCTCTGCCAAGGATTGAATCGCCGCTTCTTTGATGAATAAATCCTTGATGTAGAGCTTTCCTCCTGGCTTCAACATTCCCCAAGCTGAATTAAGTACTTGCTCGTGATTCGTTGCGTGTCCGAATGATTCTAAGAAGTAGACGACATCAAAACTATCCGATTCGTAATACTCTTCTAATTGGTGATAATCGCCATGCGTCACGTTTACCTTCCCTTCCAATCCTTCATCAGAAATGTACTTTCGACCTTTCTCGACTTGATCCTCAGAAATCGTGATTGCCTCAACTTGAACGCCCGCATTCTTCGCAAAATAACGCGCCGGACCGCATACCCCGCAACCCGCATCGAGAACTCGTTGACCTTTCTCGAAACCAATCGTTTCAATTTGATAATCGAGTAGCTTCGTTACATCCGTCGTTCTGAAAGCTTGAATCACTTCTCCATACACTTTCAAGAAATTGTTTGTTTGTTCGTTGTAGAAATCACCTACTTGTCGAGCTGAATGCTCTGTTTTTTGTTCCCTCAACGACATTTGCTTTGTGCTTCTTTTTCCAAGGAGCAAAATGATCAATACAAAGCAAGAAAGTGCAAGAAATACGATTAATATGATGGATACTGTTGATGTCATTAACTCTTATTTAGTTCCAAACAATCGTTGGAAAAATCCTTTTTTAGGTTCTGCTTTTAGTTTAGCTTCATCAGAAACAACTGACCTCACCTCTTCTTTTTCGAGGTATACTCTTTCAAATTCTTCTTTGGATAAAAATGAATTCGGATGATTGAATGATCTAACCAACTCTAAACCATCCGGTCCCGATTCTCGGTCATTTTCAAAGAAGAAATTGGGATGCGAAGCATATTCTTCCACCATATCTCCATTCTGCTGGTAATATTTCAAATCGGCTTCCTGTGGAACCACGCCGAGAACAAATGCCAGTCGCAATTCATTGGTTTGATTTTGAGGAGATGAATGCCACAGCGCATGATCGTACAGCACTGCCTCTCCCTTTTTCATGTTCAACGAAACCATGTGCTGATCCACTTCATTGGAAATTGGATACAAAACTGGAGGGACATTCGGACCGCGATACGTTTCTTGTTTGGAGTGACTTCCAACCAAAATTCTCATTGCTCCATTTTCTTCATTGACATCAACTAAAGGAATCCACATATTATAGGATCGCGCGACCTTTTCATCGACTAAATTCCAATCTTGATGTAGTGGTAAAATTCCTTTTTCTCCTGGTGCTTTAGAAATGAATGCACCTCCAAGTAATTGAATATTTTCAAAATGAGATTCAATTCTACATGCTAAAATCGACATCGCTTGATCGCTCAATGTTTTCCGTTTTTCTTTATCATCAAGATGAGTCGTTGCGTAAAACCCTTCTGGATTCGAAGAATGGTTTTCATTGAAAATACTAGTCAATGCTTCAATATCGTGATCGCGCAGTAAATCAAACACCGCGTAACCATCTTCTCCTAAGCACTCTGTCAATTCTGATTCTTTGAATTTTACTCTATTCATGTTGTTCCGAAGATTCGTTGAAAGAATGAGCGCTTTTCAGGCTTTGTATTTGTCAGTTGATTCAAATCGTTTTCATTCCAACGTGGAATTTCATAATCGAAAAAACGTTGACTGGTTCCCATGAGCGGGCGTTTGTAAATCGCATCCATGAAATTCTCAAAGCGCAATAGGAAATCGTCCTCTTGTGCGAATTCCTCAATTTGATTTTTTTCTTTGTCCCAATAATGAAACTTGAGCGGTGCTTTTTTACTAATCAATCCCGTTGTGATCGCTGGACGAATTTCGTCAGTCATGTTTGGTTTTGAATAATGAATGGTCGCCTGATTTAATATAATCACTTCCCCTTTCTTCGCAGGAACGAGTGTTAATTTTGGTTTCAGATTTTCTTCCAATCCCGCAAAAGACATTGGCAAGGTTGGAGCGCGCAATGCTTCATTCCATTTGTGGCTTCCTTTCATCAACTCCAATGTTCCATTTTGCTCGTCTGTATCCGTTAACGGAATCCAAATATTGGCTGCGTAGAATGTTTGTTCGTCCACAATTGTCCAATCTTGGTGCATGGGCATTTCGCTATGAATTCCACATCCTTTGATCAAATAGGCAGCTCCAATCAATCTATAGTTAAGAAAATGCTTCGATAAGCTTTCACCGATCACCGCGCAAATCTTGTTGCTTATTTCTGTTTTTTTATCGAAATCATCCAAATAACTCGACGAAAAGAAAACACTTCCTTTATCTGGGAAATATTCCATTCGCAGTTGAGCCAAAGCATCGACCTCTTCCTCACTTAATAATTGGATTTTCACAAATCCATCCTCGTCAAAAGCGTGCTGATATTCAGCATTTTTAAATATTGGCTCTTTCATGCTGTCTTCGTTGAAAAAAGTCGTTTGATCCAGCCTTGTTTCTTTTCTTCTCCTAGGAGCGATTCAGGTTTTCGCTCAATCGAGACACCAAGCTCACTTTCTATTTGATCTACAGTTAACTTTGGAAAATCATAAGGGAATAAACCGAGGCTTTTTCCTATTGTTGGTCTACTAAAAATATTATGTCCGAAATTTTCAAATTTTTCCAAGAAATCATCTTCTTGCTCAAAGATTTCAATGTTGTTTCCGAAAGTGTCTTTGTCCCAATAGCAAATCTTGATTCGCGCATCTTGATGAGCAACGAAAGTGTTGATTGTTGGTCGTTCTTTATCTGATAAATTCGGTGGTGAATTGTGAATGATGCTCTGATCAAAAATGATCGCTTCTCCTGCTTTCAAATAACATGGCTGCATCAAACTTGCTACTTCCTCTTTTACGTTATCATAAATGTCCGGAATAGACGAACCACGATACGTTTCATAGAAACGATGACTCTTTGGCAATACTTCAATCGCGCCATTGGTTTCAGTTAAATCTACCATTGGACACCAAATATTGATTCCGGAGTACTGCTTTTCATCGACCAGAGTCATGTCTTGATGCATGATCAAACGACTGCTTTCTCCCGGTGCTTTAACGATAAAACTGGAGAACAGAATTTTGTAATTCTCGAATAGATTTTCAATCTGATTAATGCAAATTTCCCTGATCGATCGGTTAACATTTTCTCGATGCTCGACATTATTCGCGAAGGTTGTGGTGAAAAAGCCTTCTACTCCATCAGGGTAGCACGATTTATAAACTCCAAAAAGTTTCTCAATCTGCTCAGGTGAAATAAACGGTACAACAACATATCCATTCTCATGGAACTCTTCCTGCAGTTTGGAATCACTGAAAATTCCTTTTTTCTGATCGAAATCAATCATGCTTTGGTCAATTTAGATTTTAGTTTTGACCACCAACTCGTTTCAGAAGAGCGCGCTTCGAGAGCCTCAGCGCTCAGGTCTTCTTTTGGATCAGTTTTCCCGTTAGGAACACGTTCATCGAAACGCGGTTGGTTCAACTTCGCTTCAAACTCCTCAATAGTCATATCGAAAGGTTCATACTTAAATGAATCTATTCTTTTTACATCTTCTGACGGTTTCTTCCATGGATTGAATTTCATGTAGAAATCGCGATCGACCTCCAAAACTTCCACATGGGAACGATCTTTACTCAAATCCATGTGGAAGTGAATTGAGTTTTCCTCCTTGGGAAGAAGAATTAACTGAATCGCTAATCGGAGTCCTTCCGTTTGATTCGGTGAAGAATAATGTACAATACTATCATCCAGGATCACACAATCTCCAGCTTTCGTTTCAATTGGAATCATGTATTTATCAATGATTTCTATATGTATTCCTGCTAATTCAGATTTGATCATCGGACCGCGTACCTCACCGTACCTTTTGTGACTTCCGGGCACCACTTCGAGGGTTCCATTTTGCTTATTGCTATCGACTAGTGGGCACCATATAGAAACGGTTGCGCATTTGTGTTCATCAGCAAAGGCCCAATTTTGATGCAATGGGACTTCTCCTCCATTCTCTTTCTTTCGGATGAAGTTCGCGATGATTGGTTTGTAATCTGCAAGGTAATTTTCTACGTGCTTTTCGAATGACTTCGTGATCATGTCAAACACCTGTTGCTTGTAATCGGAGTTCTTATCGATAAAGGTGAAATCATACGTGATTTCAGCATTAGATTGATGTTTTTCATCTTCCGGTCCTAAACGTCCACCACTCTCATCCAAGGTGTCGAAATAGTAATTCTTGAGCATTTCTACCTCATCTGAATTGAGGAATGGTAACTCCACGTATCCATCTTTCTGGAAGCGCGTTTCTAACTCCTGATCTATAAATGTCTTTCTCATAACGTTCAATTATGGTCGTCCTTTCATTCTCCAGCTTACCTCTCTCATGATATTCCCGAAAGAATATTTCTCAAAAAATGTACGTTCATCCTTCCATGCAGCCGGTTCTTGGTCACTTCCCGTTCCGCTCTCTTGACGTTCCTTGTCGGATTCTTGCTTCTCACCATCTAAGGAATAGTTGAATAATTTCGCCAAACGCTCCATAAAAGGACGGTTGTATTCTACTCCCTCCAAATCTCTAACCTTCGCCTCCATTTCTTCCTTCGACAAATCAGGAACAACACGCTCAATCTCCCGTGCTTTCTTTAGACCCTCAGGTGATTTTCCATCGTCAAATAAATCAGAAAGGCGTTTGTTGTTGAACCAAGTATAGAAGCTTTGGTCCACATCGTATTCTTCCAATTTTCCAGATGTTGGATTTTGATAAAAATGCTTCAGTTGCGCTTCTTTTTGGGTAATTCCAATTCCAACTGCTATTCTAGCTTGATCCGATAAATTCGGAGGTGATGCATGAATTAAACGGTTATCAAATATTAAACTTTCGCCAGCTTTCATCTCAATCACTTCTACGAAAGGGAACAAGGTAAAAACGTGGTCTGCCAAGGGCGATTTCGATTGTGGCGAAGGTGAAGATCGCTTGTGATTAAAAACCTTATGACTTCCTGGAATCACTCCTAGGGCTCCGTTCTGTTCCGTCACATCAACCAAAGCTGTCCAAACCGTTGCGGAACAGAATTTACTTTCATCCACGAAGGTCCAATCTTGGTGTGGTGGCACAATGTTTTGTAAACCAGGCTCTTTAATTACGTAGCTTGCTGTGAATATTTGGCAATCGTCCAAAAGATCAGTTGTTTTAGGAGCAAGCACCTCTTTAATTTTCGTTCCAACTTCCTTCACCAAGTCTTCATTCTGGTTATCCAAGCTAATGTGGAATCCAGCTTCAATTTTATTGTCGAATTCTTGATTGGTATAATAATTCAACAAGTTGTCTACTTCCTCTTTTTCCAGCATGGAAAGCTTCACAAAGCCATTTTGGTCAAATTGCTGCTGCAGTTCATCGTTTTTGAATATGTTTCTTGTCATAGGAGCTTAAAAGCAGCGTTTACAGGAAGTCAACTAGGTTTCGTTCCATATTTTTAAATATACGAATTCCCAAAATCAGAAGGAAGAAAACTGGGATAAATGAAATGCAATACATCCATTCGAATGGCAAGTCGAAGAGCATGGAGCGCAAAAAATCAATGGTTGTGGCAATGGGATTAATATAATAAATGTAATCTCGAAAGGCTTCGGGAATCAATGTGGTTGGATAGAAAACTGGCGTGATCCAAATTCCAAAATTCGTGAGATATGGAATCAAATGCTGCAAGTCTCGTTTCTTGATTGTTAGGATATTTAACCAAATAGCGAAACAACTTCCAACTAGAATTGTCATAAGAATTGCAATAGGAAAAAAGGCGATTTTTGGAGAAAAGTCCATTCCCAAAATCAACATGATAATAATCAACAATGAAAAAGCCACAAAGAATTCAATTGTTGCAACGACAACTTTTGAGATTGGAAGTAAAATTTTAGGGAAATAAACCTTCCGTATTAATTCTTGAGAGCTGATCAAAGCCGTTCCAGCACTGTTCACCATGTTCGTAAAAAAGTACCAGAGAGTCATCCCACTAAACGCAAACGCCACATACGGAACATTTCCCGTTTCGAGTTTTATTAATTGATCGAAGAAAATTGTAAAAATAGTAAGTGCAATCAATGGTTGAATGATCATCCAAAGCACGCCTAACTTTGTTTGAACGAATCGAGCTTTTAAATCACGTTTCGCGAATGAAAAGATCAATTGTCGATATTGACTAATGCTTCGAAGGTAGTCACCAAATGTCGTTGTATTATTATTTATTATCGTCTTTGCCATCTTCTAATCTTTGAACATTCCTCTATGAACCTGACGCTTCCCGAGCATTATTGGAGGGTACTTCGAGTGTCTATTTTTATGTGTATAGCTATGTGAAGCAAAATCGTAATAAATCACTTTAGACATTCCGAACAACCAGGGGTAAATCTTATGAATCAGAGGAATCTCAGCGAAATAAAACGGACCAAATAATACACGAACAAGATGATACAAAGGCATCATAAGTCGTTTGCCCCATGACCGATTTCTTCTCTCTCTCTTAATAACTTTTCGACATTCGGACAAATAAACATCTCGAAATTCCTTTGATCTTTGACCTGTACGTCGATGCCTAAAACCTGCAAGCTCCATCGTTGTCGAATGGAGTTTTTCAAAACGGAAAAATCTCGCCCATAATTCCATGTCTCCGGCCAATTTATAATCAAGATCTAATGTTCCACCTGATTTCTCCCATAATTCTCTTGTCCAAAAAGAAGTCTCCTGTTGAATAAATTGAAAATCATTTGTGTAGTATCTATATTTCGACCACCTGCTCCAATTAAGGCTGATTTGACCAACTAGTGCGCCCTCTTCAGTATATTCTCTCGCAATTCCCTGCAACCAATTTACCTCCTGATACTTCTCGAATATTTCCGCAACCGTAAAAAATGCACGCGGGAGGTATTTGTCGTCAGAATTCAACCAAGCCATTATTTCACCCGAGCCCTTTTCAAAACCTTTCTGAATTGCGTGGTATTGCCCCTGATCTGATTCACTAACGAAATACGCGAAATGCTCCTTATATTTCTCAATAATAGCGAGACTATGATCTGTACTCCCTCCATCTATTAATATATACTCCAAATTAGGATAGCCTTGATCTAATACTGACTTGATAGCATCTTCTAGATAATCTCCATTATTGAAATTTGGGGTAACAATGGTAATTTTTGGATATGTTGTCTTATTCTCCAAGTAGAATTCTGGTTTAGGACTCTAAAGATAGGAATTTATGCAAGGAGCTTCGTGGGGTATAGATAAATGAATCGTATTTTTGATCTGATCATTCCATGAAAAAAAAAATTGCCCATATCATTAACCCATTCAACGCATCTCCGAATTCGGATTTGTATACTGCACAGCCGATCACCTTTGCTTCAATGGTAAATGCAAGAGAAGATGCTCTCCCCATTATGGATATAGAGCTACTCACCGCCCAATTTGAAGAAGATGAAAATATGGTACCTGATGGCTTTCGAAAAACGAAGAACTTAAATCGTTCGGTTCTGGATAATGGCAATTTTACAAAAAAAATGAAGCTACCCATTCTCGTAGACATTCTTCAACGAATGCATGATGAAAGTGACGCTGAATATTTGATCTACACCAATGTGGATATTGGTTTGTATTCTGACTTCTACAGAAGAGTAAATGACTTCATCGATGATGGTTTAGATGCTTTTATCATCAATCGCAGACGGCTCTCTGCTGGCTACATTTCTGTAGATGATCTTTCTAAGATTTACATCGATAAAGGCAAAAAACACCCAGGGTTTGACTGCTTTGTTTTCCACCGAGACTTATTCCCAAAGTTCCATTTAAAAGAAGTCTGTATCGGTGTACCCTTTATTGGAATCACTTTATCTCAAAACATATTTGCACTCTCTAAAAAATTTAAACTTTTTGAGAATGAGATATTGACTTTTCACATAGGAATGGAAATAATGAAAGGTAGGGCGCCCCGTGAATATTATAACTACAACCAAAAGCAATTTTGGAGTGCGATGAATTCTCCACTTCGCGAACATCTTTCTTCGAAAAAACTTCCATACAGTCAACTAATTCTACCTTTTCGCTTGATAAAATGGGGACTTCAGCCAAGCATACCTATTCGTCTAGCTATTCGACTTGAATTAAAGCGCTTGGTAAACTATTTTAAAGGAAACAGGTAAGCCTTTCTTCTTCAGAGAAGGTACTTGATCTACCTGCTACATCAAGCCTAGATAAAATTTGACCCATCCTTTTTCGGTTCTCTCGATATACTTCCTTACTAACGGACAACAGGTAATAATCGTCAAATTCTTCACTGATTCTATAGCCTAAATTAATATTGAATTCCAATGCCTGTTCATTATTCTTTCGTACGCAAGCATTCAATTCTATAAATTCAAATTGCTCGAAGAAGACATCCATTAAAGTGTAAACCGCCAACATGGGGATTATGGAATTCCGATATTTTTCAAGTCCAATAATGATTCCAGCTTCTCCTGTTCTACCTTTCCAATCAATTTTGCGCACATTAATCAATCCGATTTTAGTATCGGCGTGAACGATCACAAGGTATATCATTGATTTATCAAGACTGCGAAACCATTTCAACTGGTCTTGCTCAGAAATTTCTTCTTGAAAGAGCATTCTCTGACGAACATAATTATCATTTCTCCAAGTTCTGACTAATTCTAGGTCTTTTTGGTCCAGCGAATGTAACTCAACATCAAATTTGCGAAGAATCATTAAAGCCTTATTTTAATGGCATAATTAGGTTTTTTTACCCGTGCAGAATAAATTCGATTGATATAAATACCAAAAACACTTATGCTTGCAGAAATAACTGCCATCGCTACTAATACAGCGATCATAAAAATATCAATTTTAGAACCAGTATCAAGTTGATAATAAATATAATATCCTGTCAAAGCCAATATCCCCAATGCAGCGGTGATACTCAGAAAAATCATCATTTTTAGCGGTATACTTGTATAATGGATGATAAGACGCATTGAAAGAGTAAACAATTTCCATAAAGAATATCCTGATTTACCCTCTGAACGTGGATTATGTTCTACTTCTACTTGCTCAATATCGTTTGTATACCAGGTAACAACTTGATTTATAAACAAATGATCTTGCGCATGATTTCGAAGCAATTCAATCATATTGGTATTCAATAAACGCAGGGAAGAACCGATAGAGTGTTTGCTCCTTTTACCGTTAAAAATTTTCTTGATTAACCGACTCCCTGTATTTCGGATCCATGAATTATTTAATTTAGAAAACACTCCATAGACAACGTCCGCTTGTGTTTTTTCTTGATGCGAAATCAACTTCTTTATTTCATTCGGATGAACTTGTAGGTCATCATCCATTGTTATTACTTTATGCCCTTTTGCTTGATCAATACCGCACAAGGTCGCACCATTTTGGCCAAAATTTCTGGAAAGCCGTATAATTGAAATATTTTCTCCGTGCGCTTTATTTAGTCGTAGTAATTCGCTCCAACTTGCCTCACTACCGTGATCCTCAACAAATATGACCTCAAAATTTTTCTGAAACTCAATCATGACCTCCTTAATTCCTAGATAGGTTGGTTCAAGAGTTTCAATACTTCGATAAACTGGTACTACTATAGAAAAATCAATCTCACGCATTACAACTCTATTAATTCAGGGCAGATAATTCCATTCAAATTCACGATTACCGAACCCCAAGACAAGCCTACGCCAAATCCGGACATCACAAGATTCAAATCGTTCTTACGCATAGCCTTATTTATTTCACTCACCATTGTAACAGGAATTGTAGCGCAGCTTGTGTTTCCATACTTCGTCAAAGTATTCGGTACTTTCTCTTTATCAACACCTAACTTTTTTCGTATTGACTCGTTCAACAGCATATTGGCTTGATGAAGCACAAAATAGTCAATTCCATGCGGATCTATTTTAGAATATTCCAATAAGGCATGAATATTCGATGCTACTTCTTTCAAACCAAAAGCAAAGATATCATGACCACGCATTGCTAAACTCCCCCTTCCAGCGGATTGATTTCTTGCACCACCATCCTTAACGATGATCGCATCATGCTTGGCTCCATTAGTTTGTAAATTATAATATAATGCCTTAGCATTTTTGTCAAATTCTAAAGCGGTTGCAGTGCCTGCATCAGAGAAAATTGGAGCAGTACTATTATCCGATCCATCTATAATTTTGGTTATTGTATCTCCCACAAGAAGTAGGCCTTTCTTTAATCCTGAAGAACTCATCATTGCCGACAAGACGGATAAACCATACACGTAGCCAGCGCATCCTTGATTGACATCTAACGCAAGACAAGTTGTAGGTAATCCAAGCTTTTCCTGCAACAACATACTATTACCGGGAACTTGAAAGTCCGGTGTCTGAGTAACAAAGATTAAAACATCAATCTCATCTCTTTTCCAGTGCAACTCATTCAATAACTTCTCTGCTGCAGCAAAACACAAATCTGAAGCACAGGTTTCTTTCTCAGCAATTCTGCGATTCTCGATTCCTGTGGTATCAATAAGTAATTCTAGGTCCTGCTCAGAAATACCTTTCAAATCCCTATTGGAAACGACCTGTTTTGGTAGTGCAGCGGACACTCCTACGATTCGAATATCAGAAATTGAAAACAAAGCCATATCAAGCTTGTTTATTTTTAAGAACTTCAAACAAATCTTTCAACGTATTACATGCATGTAACTCCTCATAAGTAACAACAAGGTCATAATGTTCATCAATTGAGCTAACGACAATTAGCGATTGCATAGATGTCCATGTTTCAATACGCTCATAATCCGAGGAAAACTTAGGATCCAATAACCCCTTTACTAAAGCACTAAATTCTGTATAAGATTCATTCATTAGGCGGTACACTCCATTAGTTAGGTCAACCAAAGATAGCTGAAATTGAATGAAATTGTGTTATTTTCGGAAAAGATCGAATGCTAAATATATTATGATACCCTTCAATAAGCCATATTTAACTGGGAGTGAAAATAAGTTGATAGAACTTGCTTTTCGCAAAGGGAAGTTCTCAGGAAATGGTTACTTCACGAACAAGTGTCATACCTTTTTTGAAGAGCACTACAATTTTGGGCGATGTTTTTTAACCAATAGCGCAACGAATGCTCTAGAAATGGCTGCTATTCTATGTAATATTTCAGATGAAGATGAAGTAATACTACCTTCCTACACTTTCGTATCGACTGCGACTCCTTTTGCTATGCGAGGAGCTCGTTTAGTTTTCTGTGACAATACAAAGGACAACCCTAATATTTCTGCTCAACAAATTGAACCACTAATCACTGATAAGACAAAAGCTATTGTAGTCGTGCATTATGCGGGAATGGCTTGTGATATGGACTCTATTATCGAGTTGGCTGAGCGTCATAACTTATTCATTATTGAAGATGCAGCACATGCGATCACATCAAAATATAAGGACAAATATTTGGGTAGTATTGGACACTTTGCCGCCTTTTCCTTTCACGAAACAAAAAATATTAGCTGTGGTCAGGGTGGAATGCTCATAGTCCGAGATGAAGCTATGCAGAAACGTGCAGAGGCTGTTTGGGCGAAGGGAACAAATCGTTTGGACATGGAACGTGGAACCGTTTCGAAATATGAATGGGTCGACCATGGTTCAAGCTTCTATCCTTCAGAAATAACTGCAGCAATTCTTTTTGCTCAATTGGAGAAAATTGATTTTGTTCAAGAAAAACGTAGGACAATTTGGGAATTGTATCATTCTATGTTGGTCTCTCTTCAAAAAAGAGGCATGATTCAATTGACCGAAACGTTGCCATATCAGACAAACAACTACCATATTTTCTATTTTTTATGCCAGTCTAATAAGCAGCGAGATGAACTTATCAGATACCTGAAGAAAAACGGGGTATTGGCTGTTTTTCACTATTTACCTTTACATAAAAGCCCTTTCATTGAAGAAAATGATCCAACACCTAGTTCCTTTCCAAATGCTGACAAGTTCGCTGATAGAACAGTGCGGCTTCCGCTTTTTGCCGACCTCGAAATAGAACAGACCAAGAAAATCTCTGAATTAGTCCTAGCTTTTTTCGATAAATATTAGTGTCAATAATAGAAGACCTCAAGACATAAAGCAAGTTCATTCTTACTTTCAAGAGGCATCCCACTTTCTACTTAAGATTTCGTAAGTTTCCTTAAGTCCAATTTTCAAATCCTTAGCTTTAAATGTAGGGATTGACTTTTTCAACTTCTCAATGGAAACATCTTTTCGGAATTGCCCATCGGGCATAGAGTCATCATATACAAGCTTTAGATGTTCAGCATCGCATGCCTTCAGTGCTAATCTAGCAATCTCATCAATCGAAAGGTTTTGATCAGTTGCAACATTAAAACTCTCATAAATGTTTTGTTCAAGACAAAGCTTAATCACTTTAGCAAAATCATCTACGAGCATAAATTGACGTAATGGTTTACCAGAGCCGAATAGGAGGATCTCTGAAGCCCTATTTATTTTTGCGTCATAAATTTTTCTCAATAACGCCGGCACAAAATGGCTATTCTCACCAAATTTGTCATTTACACCATAAAGGTTACATGGTGTTAGGTATTGATATTGCGTATTGTACTCCTTATTATAGGCATCTATTTGAACGGCCAAACAACGTTTCGCATATCCATATGCAAAATTTGTAGGTGTTGGCGGTCCCACATGTAACATTTCCTCCGTCAATGGATAATTCGCAACCACATCTGGATAAACACAAGTACTTAGAATTCCTATGAAACGCTTTACATTGCTCATACGTGCATTCTCCACTAACAATGTATTCATTAAGGCGTTATCGGTATAATACTTTGCTGGATACTTAATATTATCAACTATACCACCTACTCTTCCTGCAAGATGCACGACCGCATCCGGTTTAAGATCACAGAACATGGTTTGCACCTGCTCTTGAGATGTTAAATCATAGTCCTTTGATGAAAGATAAATCGCATCTGGCATTATTTGCTGAAGTGATTCACCAACTAAACCAGAACCTCCGGTAACGACTATTTTCATCTTACTCAATTGTCTTATGAAATAATATTTTCACTTCAAAAATACTATTGTTTTATTAATAGTGCGCTTCTAATGGTTTATCACATTTAGCAGATGGGCTATTAATCCTGATGAGCTAAACGAACATGTATTGCGTTAATAGGCTCGCCAATATACATACTCGCATTAGAATCGAATTCTTCCTTGCTTTCTGTTGTTAAGTAGGTTGTCACTCCATTCTTTGAACATTTCTCTTCGATATCAACATGTCTTTGCAGATAATCCTCCAACCGTTCAGCAACAATAGCACCCTGAGAAACAACTTTAACATTCAACGGAACCAAAGAGGTTATATAGTCCTTTACTATTGGATAGTGGGTACATCCCAAAATTATCACATCCATCTCTTTATCCTGATCCAATAGACTTTGAACATCTTCTTGGATAAACTTCTTTCCAGCTTCAGAAGAGTACTTATTTGTTTCAATAAGAGGAACCCACATGGGACAAGCTTGTTGATAAACTTTAGTTTCTGGTGAAAACTTTGCTATTTCTAGAGGATAAGAATTAGAACTCACAGTACCTTCCGTAGCTAGTATTCCTACTTTATTCGTAGTTGATAGCTCTCCGATAATCTCAGTACTTGGTCGAATAACACCCAAAACACGTTTGTTTGGATCAATGTTGATTAAATCATTTTGCTGAATTGTTCTAAGCGCTTTTGCAGAGGCAGTATTACAAGCAAGAATGATTAGCTCACAACCTCGTGAAAATAGCTCATTTACCGCCTCTAATGTGAACTCGTAAACAACATCAAAAGAACGTGTTCCGTATGGCGCACGTGCATTATCTCCCAAATACAAAAAATCATACTCAGGCAGTCTTTTACGTATATCTTGAAGGATGGTTAGGCCACCATAACCCGAATCAAAAACTCCAATAGGTCCCATTATAGTAAATGTAAAAAAAATGTGGTAGTCAAAAAAAAAGCTACCTCAATTGAGATAGCTTTTTTGCTTATAGCTCTATTCCTTTATTGAGCATCCATTTTTAGAAGCTCAACAATTACTTCATCCGTTATATCCGTTCCACCAGCAAAATATAGTGTAACAGACTCATCTATCACATAATTCAACTTCTTGCGCTCTGAAACGATTTTTACAGCATCCTGAACCATTTGCAGAATTGGTGCATTCAATTCATTTGAATACGCTTGCATTTCTGAGTTTAAAGATTGTTCTCTTTCCTGCAAAGCCTGCTGTTTCTTCATTAATTTTTCCTCCTCAATCTTAATGATTACAGGTGACATATTAGGGCGTGCACGCTCATATTTTGCTAATGCAGCATTCAAATCAGCTTCCATCTCCTGCAACTCAGTCACTCCACTCTTCTCGAATTCCTGTAATTTTTGGATAGCTGCTACACGTGATGGCATAGTATCCAATAATTGCTGTGAATTCACATGGGCAATTTTAGATTGCGCCATAAGTGTTCCAGCACTAAATATTAATACGATTGCGAGTAATACCTTTTTCATTTTCCTTGTTTTTGTTAATTCAATGGAATTCTAAATTCCTTTTATAGAGTACATTGTGTACACCTTTGTTGTTACTAATTATTCGTGATACCCATCTCCTTGAGAACACTCTTACTTATATCGTATTTGGAGTCAGCATATATCAAATTACTTTGATTCGCCTTGTCAAACACAAAACCATAATTTCTTTTAGAAGCAACTTCCTGCATTGCTTCATAAATTTGATCTTGAATAGGTTTAATCAATTCTTGACGTTTGTTGAAGTAATCACCCTTAACACCAAAACGCAATTTCTGCATCTGCATTGCTTCAAGTTCTAATTGTGTAATCTCTTCTTGACGTTTCTTCTTCTCCTCTTTTGGTAAAAGAACTTCTTCACGATCAAAATTGTCCTTTTTCATCTTAAGCACTTCATAGCGCTTTTCAATTTCTTTAGTCCAACGATCAGCTAGCTTATCCAATTTCTCTTTTGCTTCTGTATAAGCTGGAACGTTTTCCAGTATGTAATCAGAATCAATATATGCGTACTTCTGAGCATTGGCAAAACCTGTGCCAAAAATCAGTGCTAGTGCTAAAACAAGTGCCTTCATAAAAATTAACTTTGCTTGCGGAACGACGAAATTAATACTTTTATTGTGATTAAGTAGAATTATAGTTCTCCTAGATTCATTCCAATTGTGAAATGAATCTGACCGTGATAACCTTTATTATTAATATCAATATCAGAAGTGCCAATTTGATAACCCGAGGACCATGGATCGAGTTTATCGAAGCCAAATCCATAATCCAAACCTAGCATACCGAACATAGGCAAGAATACACGAATACCAGCACCAACCGATCTCTTCACATTAAAAGGATTGAAGTCCTTAAACGTCGGATATGAGTTCCCTGCTTCGGCAAAAAGTAATGCGTAGAAGGTAGCTTGAGGATTCAATGAAATAGGATACCTTAATTCTACTGTGTACTTTGCAATCAATGGATCACCATTTGGTGAGTTAATTGAGTTATCATCATACCCTCTTAAAGCAATGATTTCACGTCCACCAATTTGATTCACACCAGTTAATCCAGAGCCTCCAAGAGTAAACCTTTCGAATGGAGTTAAACCTTTTGACGCCGAATATGCTCCCATAAATCCAAATCCAAATCGAGGCATCAATACGAGTTTCTTGTCCGCAGTTAATGGGAAGTACCATTCTCCAGTGAACTTGATTTTGTAGTACTCTAAATACTTGTACCGTTCTTGATTTGTTTGTCCCGAATAATCATCTACACCATCAAAATAAGAATAAGGTATCGTTGACTTCGCTGTAAATTTAAGATTCGATCCATCCTGAGGAAAAATAGGAGAACTTACCGAGCTACGCTGTAATACGTACTTGATCGCGATATCATTTGCATATCCATTATCAAAAATTCCAAAACGCGCGTCGTCCACAACATCATAATACTGATAACTTAATTCATAATAGGCTTGAAAATAATCATCCGGCCATTTCTTTCTACGCCCAAGCCCAAGTCCAACACCTGTAATAGCCAGTCCGGCATAATTATCATTTGAAGGCAGGTAACCATTACCGAGGGCTGTATGGTTCAACCAAACCGAAAGTGAATTTGGCTTTTTACCACCTAACCAAGGCTCCGTGAAAGAGAAATTATAACCTTGGTAATAACGTCCATTTGTTTGTGCACGAATAGACAAACGCTGGCCATCACCACCTGGCAGTGGAGTCCAAGTTCCCTCCTTAAACATATTCTTTAGGCTAAAGTTGTTGAAAGTCAACCCAAGAGTACCAATAATCCTTCCTCTTCCATCAACACCTGTTCCGCCGTAACCTCCAGACAATTCAATTTGATCCGAAGATTTTTCTTCAACGATATACTCGATATCCACTGTCCCATCCTGTGGGTTTGGAATTGGGTTTACTTGGAATGCTTGTTCATCAAAATATCCTAGCTGCGCTAATTCACGTTGAGTACGAATAATGTCATTTCGATTGAATAAATCACCTGGTTTAGTTCTAATTTCTCTACGAATCACGTGGTCGTTAGTCTTCGTGTTCCCTTTAATGATAACACGTTTAACACGTGCCTCTTTACCTTCAATGATTCGCATCTGATAATTTATATGATTATCAACTACGCTCATTTCAACTGGTATAACTTGGAAGAATAAATAACCCCGGTCCATGTATAGCGAAGAAACGTCTCGACCATCTTGACTCATAAACAATCGTTGCTCTAACAATGCTTTGTTGTACAAGTCACCTTTCTTAATACCCAATATGGTATCAAGGAAAGAAGAACGAAACTTTGCATTACCAATCCATTCTACATCTCCGAAGTAATACTTCTCTCCTTCGTCGATATTGATGTCAATTTGCAGATTTCTCTGATTGGTAAGATACACCGTGTCAAAACTGATTTCAGCATCTCGAAGTCCTTTCGTTCCAAACTTCTCCATCATAGCTGCTTTATCACGCTTGTATGCAGTTTCCGAGAATTTTGACCGTTTCCAAACCCGCCAAATTGCCTTCTGTTTCGTATCCTTCATCGCTAATCTCAACTTCCACCTTGGAAAAGTCTCATTGCCGGCGAACTTCAACTTGCCAATCTTCACGCGCTTATTTTTAAGCACATTAATCACAAAGATTTCTGAGTTATTCATAAGCGTGTCAGTCTGACGAGAAATCTCAACATTCACATTATGGAACCCTTTCTCACGGAAATATCCTTTAATTTGATTTGTAGTTGCAAAAACTAAATTTTCAGTAATTGTTTTTCCAGAAAACAATGAAATTTCTTCACGGATTTTATCCGCTTCTCTTTTGTTTATTCCAACAAACTTAAATCGAGACAATTTAGCACGTGGCTTTAATTGAATCACTAAGTAAAGAACTCCTGCAACTTCCTTTTCCGCCTGAATTTCTACGTTAGAGAACAACCCTTCGTCCCATAAGTTCTTAACCGCTTTTGTGATTTTCTCACCTGGTATAGTAATTGACTGACCTTGACGTAATCCTGCCAAAAGACGAATAGCATTATGATCATAATTATCGGCTCCTTCAACTCGGATAGGCCCTATCTCATATGTTTTTGGTGACTTATAATCTATATTAATTCCACCAATAGTAACAGGTTGTGCAAATGACGCACCTGCTGAAAGCAGAAAAAATACGATTAGGATCTGTCGACTAAATATCATGCGTTCTTTTCAATTTGTGCTGAGACTAATCCAAACCTTCGCTCTCGCGATTGATAGTCAAGGATAGCTTCAAATAAATCATTCTCTTTAAAATCTGGCCAGAGTATATCAGTAAAGTAAAACTCCGAATAGGCTATTTGCCACAATAGGAAGTTACTCACACGGTGCTCACCACTAGTGCGAATCAATAATTCTGGATCCGGAATTTGACACGTTGTCAATTCTCCGATAATAGTTTCTTCATTAATTGCAGCAGAAGAGATTTCTCCAGTTTCTACCCTGCTCGCAATATTTCTCATTGCATTTACCAACTCCCAACGTGCGCTATAGTTTAATGCAAGAATCAAACTAACTCCAGTGTTGTTCTTTGTTTTTTCGTACGCTTCTTTTAATTCTGATTGACAAAAACTAGGAAGTCCTTCCATATCACCTATGGTCAAAATTCTCACATTACTTTTGTTCAATTCTTCCACCTCATTTCCTAGACTTCGTACCAATAAATCCATCAAGCCATCCACTTCTTCCTTTGGACGATTCCAATTCTCTGTGGAAAATGCATATAAAGTCAAATACTTCACGTTTGCCTTCTGCGCTGCTTTCAATGATTCCCGAACAGACTCCACACCAAAGTTGTGACCAAACAATCGATCATGCCCCTGTTGTTGCGCCCAACGACCATTTCCATCCATAATGATAGCAATATGATCAGGCGTATTGTTTAAGTCTATTTTTTCAAGAATGTTCATTGGCCATTTGAATAATCAACGAAAATAATGAAACTATCGTATTTCCCAGCTATTATCAGCACTTCACTTAACTAACTTTAACAAAAAAGAGGGAAGCGGTTCCCCACATCCCTCTTCATTTTTTATATACATCACCGATTACTCGGCTAATACAATGACTTTATCATTCAACATCTCCATCACACCACCTTTAATACCAATACGAATGATGTTTTTGTTCTTATTATCATTCTCAATGAGATCACTTGTTTCTTCCGTTTCCTGGAAAGGTACAGATAAATCAACTTTAACTTTCCCTTCCGACAAAGCGGAAATAATGGCAGCATGCCCATTCAACACCTGAAAGGATCCATCAAGACCTGGGAACTGAACTGCCTCAGCTTCTCCTTCAAAAATTTTCGCCTCGGGTGTTATAATTTCTACTTGCATTGCTAACGTTTTCTCAGTTCTCTAATTATGCGTTCTCTGCCAACATTTTCTCACCAGCTTCAATCACATCCTCGATTCCACCTTTCAAGTTGAAGGCTGCCTCTGGATATTGATCATATTCACCATCCAAAATTGCGTTAAACGCCTTAATAGTATCTTGAATATCAACCAATACTCCTTTCAGTCCAGTAAATTGTTCTGCAACGTGGAATGGTTGAGAAAGGAAACGTTGTACACGACGTGCGCGGTGTACAATCAATTTATCTTCTTCAGATAATTCATCCATTCCTAAAATGGCGATTATATCTTGAAGCTCTTTATATCGTTGCAAAGTAATTTTAACTCTCTGAGCACACTCATAATGTTCCTCTCCAACAATCTCTGGAGTAAGAATACGAGAAGTCGAATCCAATGGATCTACCGCTGGATAAATTCCTAGCTCGGCAATCTTACGTGACAATACTGTTGTTGCATCCAAGTGAGCAAATGTATTCGCTGGAGCAGGATCAGTAAGGTCATCCGCAGGTACATAAACAGCCTGTACAGAAGTAATTGACCCATTTTTAGTTGAAGTAATACGCTCCTGCATTGCCCCCATTTCTGTCGCTAAGGTTGGTTGGTAACCTACAGCAGAAGGCATACGTCCAAGCAAGGCCGAAACCTCTGAACCTGCCTGTGTAAAACGGAAGATGTTATCGACAAAGAAAAGGATATCCTTACCTTCACCATCACCTTGACCATCACGAAAGTACTCAGCCATTGTCAATCCTGATAAGGCTACACGAGCACGTGCTCCTGGAGGCTCATTCATCTGACCGAAAACGAAAGTCGCTTTTGACTCCTTCAATTCGTTCAGATCAATTTTACTAAGATCCCATCCACCTTCTTCCATAGAGTGCATGAATTCTTCTCCATATTTTATAATTCCTGACTCCAACATCTCTCGTAGTAAATCATTCCCTTCACGAGTACGCTCACCAACTCCGGCAAAAACAGACAAACCACCATGTCCTTTCGCAATGTTGTTAATCAATTCCTGAATCAATACTGTTTTTCCTACACCGGCACCCCCAAATAATCCAATCTTTCCACCTTTTGCGTATGGCTCGATCAAATCAATCACTTTAATACCAGTGAAAAGAACTTCACTTGCAGTTGATAAGTCCTCAAACTTCGGTGCTTCACGGTGAATTGGCAATCCATTTGCATTATCCAATTGATTAATTCCGTCAATCGATTCGCCAATTACATTAAATAATCGACCTTTCACTTCATCACCAATTGGCATTTTAATAGCAGAACCTGTTGAAACAACTTCCATTCCACGTGTGAATCCGTCAGTTGAATCCATTGAGATCGCACGAACTGAGCTTTCACCAATATGAGATTGTACTTCAAGAACTACTCTTGTTCCATCTTCCTTAAAAACTTCCAATGCATCGAAAATACTTGGAAGTTCAACGTCCTTTCCAAAACTTACATCAATCACAGGACCAATTACCGATGATACTTTACCTTTAATATCCGACATTTTTAACGTCTTTTTTATTAATTAACTGCTTAATTTTGGGTGCAAATATATGGCTTTTCTGTCTATTAATATGCAGTAGGACAGAAATATCTTTATACAGTTCGATAATTTTATTTAACAAGAAACTAAAAATTGATTGGAATCAATTTCAATTAGCTTATTCTAACGTTCTTATGAATAAGGTATTTTACCGGGAAGTATGAAAATAGAATACTCAATATTGACACGAGGGATAATATTAAAACTCCATCCGAAAACGAGATATTCATTGGAAAAGACTCACCACCTGAATTAGGCATGGTTATTACTCCGAATTGCATTTGCACTATACAAATTGAATAACCCAATACAGCACCGATCAATATACCTTTCCCTGCTATCAATAAACCTTCATAGAAGAAGATTTTAAAAAGAAACATGCGATTCGCACCAAAACTTACCATTGTGTTGAGATTCTCTAACTTCTCAACAAATAACATTGTAAGTGAAGCTACTAAGTTGAAAGCAGCTAGAATAAATATAAAAAGCAAAATAATAAGGACAATTATTTTCTCAGATTTGCTTGTTTTATATATCAACTCGTTCTTTTCATAATTGGTTTTCACAATAAAATCATCACCGATAATATCTGCGATAGATTTTTTTATTTCATTTTTATCCAATTCATCGTTGCAATCTATATAAATGGCTGACACCTGATTAGAATACCCCATCATCTCTTGGCTCGTTGACAAGGGAACTATAAAACTCTGCGAATTAACCTCTCTATTATAATTTATCCTCCCAGAAAGCTTAATCACCTCAGTTCTAAATGGATTTCTCCCTAATCTAATTTTCATATCCCTCTTCGGAACATAACAAATGATACTCTCATGACCAACATTGTTAGGTATATAACCATCGAGCTTATCAAGTAGTGAAGCCCCAACTATCCCGAAAACGTCACCGTTGGCTTCAAGTATCGGACGTCCATCGACCATATGATCATCCATTTTGGCCATTTTAATAAAAGCAGGGTCTACACCAATCATATTGGCATTTACCCATTTCTTTTCATGCTTCAAAATCACGACCTCTTCCACAGCTCGACTATAATCAATAACACCTGGAATCGCCTTCAATGCCTTCAAATCGATTCTATCTTGATTAAAAGTTTTGCCTTGTATAGCACGAACAGTTATATCCGTGTCGTATTCAGAATACAGACGTTCTATCATCATTTCTATCCCATTAAAGGCAGAAAGTAATATTATTAAGGCCGCTGTAATTATCGAAATTCCAATCACAGAGATTCGTGTAATTAGATTAATTACATTTTTCTTCCTTTTCATTGAAAGGTAACGGCGCGCTATGAAAAAGGGAACGTTAATCGATCTATTTTTTCAGAAGTTCATCAATCTCACTTGCATAATCTAAGGAGTCATCGATAAAAAATGCCAGCTTTGGAATGTGCTTCATGTTTTTTAACCTCCTCCCAACTTCCCCTCGAATTGCTTTAGAATGTACCTCTATATTCTGCAAGACTTCATTCTTCGGAGGACCTGCAAATATACTTAGGTAGCATCTAGCTAATGATAAGTCAGGTGTAACTCGAACTATCGTCACCGTTACCATCGCCCCCATACATATTTCACGCGCATTTCGTTGAAAGAACGTAGATAACTCTTCCTGAATTACCCCCTCAATTCTGCTTTGTCTAATTGAACTCATAGCACAAAAGTAAGAATTGTTAACACGCTTTTTGTCGACTAGGAAAACTAAACTATATCTTTGTATCTTGTATGAAGGGAATTTTGGAAATTTATAGGTACACTTTTCACTATCGCTGGACGGCGTTAATGGTAATTATTTTCAATCTTTTATACGTCGTATTTAACCTGTTGACATTTGCCTTATTCGTACCTTTTCTACAAATTATATTCCAGACTAGCGAAACGACTGAAGCCATTGCAAAACCAATATATAATGGTGGTTTTGTTGAGTTCTTCGAGTATTCTGCCAACTACTTTCAATATGCCATGCAATCAATGGCGGATAATGACCCTAAAGGGGCGCTAGTTTTCGTCTGTATTTCAGTTGCAATTGCATTCTTATTAAAGAATGCTACTCGGTATATTGCCATCTGGTTCCAGTCGCAACTGCGAATGTCTGTTGTGCGTGACCTAAGAGACAACTTGTTCGAAAAGGCAATGAAATTACCGCTTTCTTATTATACAGATGAACGGCGTGGAGATTTAATGGCCCGAATGCAAAGTGACGTGGGCGAAATAGAGGTCGCAGTTGTCTCAATGCTTGAATTAGTTTTTAGAGAACCCATTGCCATTGCCATTCATCTCGGCCTTTTGATCTGGTATAGTCCAGAACTCACCTTGTTTTCCCTTATACTTTTACCTATTACAGCTTTAATAATTGCTGTGATTGGAAAAAGTCTTAAACGCACTGCAAAGCAAGGTCAAGAACAAATGGGAGTTGTTTATTCCATGATGGAAGAAAGCTTGGGCGGGATCCGAATAATCAAAGCGTTCAATGCAATAAAAATGGTCTATACCAACTTTAAGCATGAAAATCTTAAACACCAAAAACTTATTACTAAAGCATTCAGAAAAAGAGACCTTTCCTCCCCTCTAAACGAAACTGTTGGAGCATTCGTTATGATTTGTATCGTCTGGTATGGAGGCTCTTTAATCCTCGACCCTTCTCAAAAATCAGGACTTACTGGAGAGCAGTTTATCGCTTTTATTATTGTATTTTCTCAATTACTAAGACCAATTCAAGGAATCGCTCGTTCAATCGCAAATTTGAACAAAGCAAAAGCTTCTCAAGACAGGATCAACAGCATTTTATTCGCAGATGAGAAAATCTATGAAAAAGAAAACCCTGAAGAACTCAAAGAACTCGCGACAGCAGTTAAGTATAAAAACATTTCATTCAAATACAGGGAAGACTATGTTCTGAAAAATGTATCATTCGATATTCCAATTGGAAAAACAGTTGCTCTAGTCGGCGAGTCTGGAAGCGGAAAATCAACTTTAGCGGATTTATTGCCACGTTTCTACGAAGTTGAAGAAGGTGGGATTTATTTTGATAATACCAACATTAAGGATACTTCGTTATTTGATCTTCGGCAGCAAATTGGGATCGTTTCTCAAGAATCAATTCTTTTTAATGCCACCATACGAGAGAATATCGCTTTTGGGAAGCCTGACGCGACAGATGAGCAAATAATTCAAGCTGCAAAAATCGCCAACGCGCACAAGTTTATAAAAGATCTAGAAAGCGGTTATGATACGAATATTGGCGAACGTGGTAACAAACTTTCTGGCGGGCAAAAACAACGTGTCAGTATTGCTAGAGCCGTTTTGAAGAATCCTGCGATTTTGATCTTAGACGAGGCTACATCTGCCTTAGATACGGAATCGGAAAAACTGGTTCAAGAGGCACTCGAAAACCTCATGCAAAACAGAACTAGCCTAGTTATCGCCCATCGACTCAGCACAATTCAAAAAGCAGACAACATCATTGTTTTATCGAAGGGAGAAATAATAGAGCAAGGAACTCATGATATCTTAATGGCAAAAAAAGGAATGTATTATAAACTATCTTCTTTACAAGGTATCAATTAGTGAACCTTATGTAATCTTTTGGATTTACTGGGTTTTGATCATACCACAATTCAAAATGTAGGTGTGGGCCATCTGAATTCTCCCCTGTGTTACCAACGATAGAAATAGGGTCACCCAAACGTACTTTTGCACCTGCCTTCTTCAACACACGCTTATTGTGCTTATATACGGAGAGGTATTTATTTCCGTGATCAATGATAATGATGTATCCATCCTTTCTAGTATATCCTGCGTAGACAACTGTTCCAGCAAGGCAAGCTTTGACAGCCTTATCCTTCTCCGTCACCACATCAATTCCCGGATGAGTCTTTTTGTTGAAATCCTGACTTATCACTCCAATAACAGGACTCCCAAATAGCGTTATCGCCGCTTTGTCCGTTTTCGTTGACAAGTCTTGCTTAATCTTTTTCGCCAGCTCACGTTCAGAATCAGTTTCTTTTGAATCCAGTGAATCAATATTAATTCCCTCTAGAGGTGGCAAACTATCTAGTGGTGTGTCAATCGGAACTTCACCATTCAAAATTCGCTGGATATTGCTGATGTAATTTTCCTGTGATTGAATTTTTTCCGAAAGTGCAATAATCTTCTGACTTTGCAATTCTAGTTGGTCACGCTCAATAGAAATATCTCCAGAAGAAAAATAACTCGAATTAGAACTGAACAATAATGAAAGAGGAATACTTAATCCAACAATCAATAATAACAAAAGACTGACTACACGAACACCGTTACTGTTAAAACTCCATACTTCTTTGAAACTTTCCGGATTTGATATGGAAAATTTCAAATTTCTTCTAAGCCCACGATATATTCGTTTCAATAACTTCACGCCCTACAAAACTGCTTATTTTCTTGTGATCGAACAAATAAATCTATCGGCTGAACGTTAAGAATGTTTAAAATACCTTCAATGGAATGATTTTTGGAATATCAGCAACGGTTTTCGCTACTTTTGCGTCTATATAATAGCTAATGAAACTCTTGATTACCATATCTTTATTTATTCTTCCCTTATTTTCAATAGGGCAATTGGTAACGAATACTGCACAAACGCCTACTCAATTGGTTCAAAACGTGCTACAAGGGCCAGGTGTAACCATTACAAATGTAAATTTTAACGGAAGTGCTTTAGGAAGAGGCTATTTCACTGCGAATAATACGAATTTGGGGATGACCGAAGGTATTATTCTAACAACCGGAACAGTTTTAAACGTAGCAGGAGGGCCTCACGGACCAAATAACCAAGAAGGAGCGGGGATAAACAATGGTGCCGGTGGATATGGCCCACTTTCCGCATTGATTGGTGGAGTAAATACATACAATGCTTCCGTACTGGAGTTCGACTTTGAAACCTGTTCTGACTCAATTAGCTTCAATTATATTTTTGGTTCCGAAGAATACCTCGAATATGTGAATATGGGATTTAATGATGTTTTCGGCTTTTTCATTTCAGGACCTGGTTTTGCGGGCCAACAAAACATTGCAAAACTTCCTAACGGAACAGTCGTAGCCATTGACAATATACATTCCGCGGGAACAAATGTAAATGGTGCAGGTTTTGGCCCTATGAATTCTCAATATTACGTAAATAATGATGGAGGTCCTTTCATACAATACGATGGTTTTACAACCAAATTAACTGCTAAAGCAGCTGTTCAGTGTAATCAAACATATCATTTGATAATAGCAATTGCTGATGCGGGAGACGAAGTTTGGGATTCAGGAATTTTCCTAGAGGCAAATAGCTTTTCAGCGAACAGTCCAGTAGACTTATCGCACACTCTATCTTTAGACGTTTTTAATGACAACACAATCATGGCCGAGGGATGCGTCTCTACGACACTTACTTTAGAGCGTACTTCTTGCAATATTTCTGCACCAATGACAATTCCTATTACCGTTTCTGGTACAGCAACTGAGGGGGTCGATTACGCAAATCTTCCACCATCTATTACTTTCCCTGCAGGTTCTCAACAAACGCAACTCACTTTTGATTGTTTCCAAGATGGCTTAGCAGAAGGTCAAGAATCAATTGATATTGAATTTTTAATCACCGATAACTGTGGCAATCAAACTACGCAGGAATTAAATTTATTTATTCGTGACATAGAACCCGTCGAAGTTGAAGTGGTTGGCGGTACAATTTATTGCCCCGGAGAAGAAATTGAATTAATAGCCACACCAACAGGTGGCGCAGAACCTTATGTCTACTTATGGAGTACTGGAGAAACAACACAATCGATTTTTGTGTCGCCAACCTCTACGGAGACCTTTACAGTGACCGTAACTGATGACTGTCTGAATCAATCGGTGACGACATCATATGAAGTTGTGGTGCCAATTATCCCACCTCTCGTTGTTAATGAGACTCCTGACATTACAGAAATTTGCCCGTACATCCCAGCCTTACTCGAATCGAATGCAGCAGGCGGGACCCCTCCCTACACCTATCAATGGTCTTCTTCGTTTGAACCCAATATAGGAATCGGCAGCACTGTTAATGTCACGCCATGGACAACAACAACCTATACAGTTGTGGTTACGGATGCTTGTGGTCAGACAGCATCGTCTGATGTACTTTACACAATTACAAGTCCACCATTGGTCTTAACGATGAGTCCCGCTATTGAAATTTGCCCTGGAGATTCTGCATTTATTTCTGTTTCATCTGTAGGTGGATACGGTCAACATTATTATAATTGGCTGCATAGTGGGGAGAATACTGAAGGCGTATGGGTGCACCCCAATACAACTACTACTTATACGGTAAGTGTGTCTGATGAATGTCAAACTTTTACGGTAGAAGGATCTACTCAAGTTATCGTCATAAAACCTACGGCAGACTTTACAACAACAAGCACGACATTCTTCAATGATCTGCCAATAACCTTCCTTAATTTGTCCCAAAATGCGGTGAATTATGAGTGGGATTTCGGAGATGGAAATACAGACGACTTCCCTCATCCAAGTAATACCTATGATGAGCCCGGCTTGTATTATATTACATTGGTTGCAATCGACGAAAAAGGTTGCAAGGACACTATTGTAAAGCCCATCAATATCGAAGAAGAGTGGTACATCTATGTGCCTAATACTTTTACTCCTGATGGAGATCGAAGCAACAATGATTTTCGTGCAGTGACCATTGGAATTAAGCATTTAGATATAGGAATCTATAACCGCTGGGGAGAACTTGTGTTCATTGCACAGGACCGTTCATTTGTTTGGGATGGTACTTATGAAGGAGCATATGTAAATGACGGAACCTACACCTATTCCATTCATTTCATTACAAATTCTGGAAGAGACAAAACTATTCGTGGTCACGTTAATGTCCTGCGATAAGTCTTTTATCTACGCGCAGATTTAAATAACAAGAATCTTTATCCCATCTCAAAACTAAATCATTACCGATCGTAGCGACACTGCAAGTAAATTCTTGACTTTTTCGTCCTAAAACTAAGCATGAATGACTTAGAACATGGCATTCATCATCTATCAGAGGATTACTCCTTGTCGTCAGATTAAATAAACTCGTATCTCCATTGATCAAGCACTTTCCATTCAAAACAAATAAAAAGCTTCCAATTGCAAATTGTGCAGAGTCAAGCTTTAGGCTATTCACATCAATTCTAGTCGATTCTTCAAATAGTCCTTGTTGCGAACAAATGGAATCGTTTTGTTCCGGGGATTCAGCACACCTAATGAGTACTACACCTCCAAGTAAAAGAATATGTAATAATCGCATTAAAGCGATTTCGTTCGACCACCGTCAACAGGAATATTAATCCCATTGATGTAGGATGCTCTCTCTGAAGCCAAAAAGGCAATTGCCTCGGCTACTTCTTCAGGTTCAGCAATTCGTTGCATTGGTGACTGCTCCGCCATACCACTAAATATTTGCTCTATTGTCTGATTCGTTTTTCCAGCTTTTGACTCAGCAATACTTTGTAAACGGCCTGTATTAGTAGCTCCTGGCAACACATTATTCACCGTTATATTATATTGACCAAGTTCATTCGCAAGCGTCTTACTCCAATTTGCAACAGCACCACGAATCGTATTTGAAACACCAAGTCCATTTAATGGTTGTTTTACACTAGTGGAGATGACATTAATTATTCTTCCCAAACCATTTTCTATCATTCCAGGTAACAGTGCCTTTACCATAATATGGTTACATATTAAATGTTGATTGAAAGCATCAATGAACTCAGATTCTTCAGCATCTTTAATCAGCCCCCCTTTAGGTCCGCCTGAATTATTGACAAGAATATGTGGTTTATTGCCATCATTAACATATGATTGAACAACTGATTTCAATTCTTCTGGTTTTGAAAAATCGGCAACTAAATAGTTATGCAACTGACCATTCGCTGAGTCCAAAGAGTTAACGGCCTCCTTTAGTTTATCCTCATTTCTTGCCACAAGAGTTATCTTCGCTCCTCTAGAGGCCATCAACTTTGCCGAAGCCAATCCAATACCTTGTGTACTTCCGCAGACAATTGCATATTTTCCAACCAATTCCATAGTACTTCTATTTTTTTGGCTAATATAATTAATCAAAGGTATTGCTCTAAGCAAATATTATTAAACTCCTGATTTTCCAATAAAACATCTAGAAAAGCACAGATATTTTACAGAAAAATGAATTTAAACGTGAATAATGCGCCTCAAAATTGAACTTTTATTTTTTAAGAGTTTTTCTAACTTTACTAAAAAAACAATATGCTTGCTCCATTCAACCTTCAAAAGTGGATTGATGATAATCGCGACCTACTTAAACCACCAGTAAGTAATAAGAACTTATACGTAGAAGCTGGAGACTTCATTGTAATGATTGTTGGTGGCCCGAATGCTAGGAAAGACTACCATTTTAATGAAAGTGAGGAACTGTTTTATCAGATTGAAGGTGACATTACGGTAACTGTTCAATTAGACGGAAAGCCCAAAGAAGTGATAATAAAAGAAGGGGAAATATTTTTACTTCCCCCCAACATTCCGCACAATCCAGCTCGGGGAGCCAATACAGTCGGACTGGTTATTGAACGTGTTAGAAAAGGAACAGACCTTTCTGATGGTTTGATGTGGTTCTGTGATAAATGTAATCATAAGTTAAACGAGTACAGATTCCCACTAGAAGATATCGAACATGATTTCCTTTCTCGTTTTAGAAAATTCTATGGCTCGGAAGAACTAAGAACATGTGACAATTGTGGACATGTGATGGAAGTTGATGAGCGTTTCGTATAGCTAATTACAATTAGATTGCTGAATAGAAAATTTACCTTATCAGATTGACGTGACCAACATAGTCAAATTCTTGATCGGTAAAATCTGAGAGCTTGATTTTCCAAATATAAGTGCCGTCTTGACAAATATTACCCTCAAAGGTTCCATCCCATCCAATATTCAAGTCATTACTTGTAAAAACCAATTCCCCCCATCGATCAAAAATCAGCATTTCGAAAGTTTTAATATTGCCGCCTCGTGCCATGAACATCGGATTCATAGAGTCATCGTTTGGCGTAAAGGTATTCGGGACATAAATAATCGGGTCATAATATATGTATACACTGTCACTTGCTTTGCATCCATTCTCGTCAATGTAAGAAACCATGTATCCAAAATTCTGATCAGGATTAGCAATAGGGTTAGTGCAAACCACACAACTCAAATATTCAGCAGGTGACCAAATGTAAGGTCCCGTTGTTGTGCTCGTAGCTGATAATTCTATTAAATCGCCATAGAATGCGTACACATCTGGAGAGGCTTGAATATATGCCAAAGGATATAAATCAACCCATACAGAATCTCCATTTGAACAACCATATTCATCTGTTCCAGTCACATAATACATTGTTGGCTCCGCTGGTATAGCTGTTACTAATGACGTATTAGCACTACTCAATGTTGCGGCAGGTGACCAAGCATAACTAATCCCTCCAGTTGCCCACAAGTCTACTGACTCCCCTGGACAAATTATCGTATCGGTTCCAGCTGTTATGGATGCCACAATAATATTAACCTCCATACTATCTCTCAACGTTCCACAGGCATTTGTAAAATCACAATAGTACGTCATATTGTTAACGGGATTTATCGTTACAACCGAACTGTCGATCGGTGTGATATTGATATTAGGTGACCATAAGTAAGTATCCCCTCCTGACACGGTTACTTCAGCACTCGACCCATAACAGAGATTAATGAGATCTGGCATTACAGGGATTGGTGGAGTATAATACACAGATACCAATACTTCCTCTTCAACAATACACCCTTCAGGTGTAATTATTTCGACAGTATATTGTGTCGTTACATCCGGTGTACATAATGGCGAGGCAATTGATGGGTCATCCAAAAAGGTGGTTGGTGTCCACGTATAACTAACACCTCCAGAAGCATTCAAATAGAGGCTATTCCCTATACAAATACTTGTATCATTTGATATATTGCCTGCTCCTGTGAATACTTCTAAAGTTACATAAGCCGTATCGATTCCACAGGTGTCGGATATAATAACCATGAAATCTGTCGTAACATCAATAGTTGCTGTTGGTGTGGCAATACTAGGGTCATCCAAATACTGTGCAGGTGACCAATTATAAACAGCGCCGCCATATGCTTCTAATCCGTAAGGTATTCCTGGACAAACAGGCTGCGTGGGCTGTATCGCACCACCTTGGAAGTCTCCAATAATCACTTCGAATTGAATCGAATCAGGAGTAAAACAACCATTCGTATCAGAAACGACTAGATTGACAGTATAAGTCCCTGGACCTGGATAGAGATGTGAAGGGCTCATTAATGTTGAGGAAGAATTATCCCCAAAGTCCCAATAATATGCATTTCCATTCAGGCTGTTGTTCGTGAAAATGACTGGGTCAGGCAAACACACTACGGTATTTGGAGTTGTAATAAGTGCTTCAATCGTGCTCAATTCAAACTTAAATGCAGCTAAATTACAATTGCTACTCTGGTTAGTCGGAGACCAAACTCCTGCCGTAGATGTAAACCCATTTGGGCTTCCGCCACAAGCTGCGCACACTGCATGATAAATTCTTCCCGACTTATCAAATCGGCTTGTTCCGCCATCAACATGATTTGAACTACCGGTTACTCCTCCCATATAACTCCCATATTTAAATGTGAGTGCGTCTTCTCCCAAAACACAGAGGTAGAAATTACTCCCATTTGTCGCGGACTGAAATGCATTGGCAGTTATTGGAAATCCATTACTCGATGAAAATGCCGCTTGCCCTAAGTTCACATTAAGTGTACCACCCCAACCTGAAAAATAAATATCGTGACAATCCGAAACGAGAAAGGCCGTAGGAGAAATTTCAACATGTCCAGTACTGGCACCAATGGTTGTTCCCCACTCCATGGTAGTAAGATTATGATTGTATTTTCGTATGTATTGACCAGAATTCGCATTGCCATAATGTCCTGGGGTAATACCCATATCACTTTCTGACTGACCTAAAACGTATACTTCGTCTTCAACATCTAATTGCACAAAATATGCCTGCTCGTACTCGCTTGCTCCCATCAGCGTCCCTGACAAAATACCTCCTGTCGCTCCATTAAACCTTACAACATACCCATCTCTATCACCTCCATAAACAACATCATACCCTGTTGAAAAAGGAGTATTTGCCGAAGTAGTGCCTCCAGCCATAAAAACATCACCATTAGCTGCAATTTGCACCGAATTCCCTGTTTCTATTCCACTACCACCGAAGTAGCCAGACCACGTGAGTGAATTTAAAGTTGAGGGCATTTTAAATACAACGGCATCCTGAGCTCCACTTAAAGAACCTTGTGGTCCCGCAACTACGGGAAAATTAGAAGATGCGGTTGTGGATGCCACATATACGTTTCCAGCATCGTCCAAAACAATTTCACCACGGAACTGATCACCATAATTATACTGCAATGATCCCGAATTATATCCATCCGTACCTGTCCCCCCCATAAATGTTGAAGCAAGCAGAGTCGCTCCGTCAGCACTTAAACGCGCTACAAACATATCCACTCCTTCAGCGAATCCCATCGTATAGGTAACAGCCGAAATATTTGGTCCGCCATCAAAAGAATTATCATATGGGCTACCCGCCATAGGGAAATTCGAAGATGAAGTCAATCCAAAAATAAACACCTCATCAGTCGAACTACAGATCATACTATTTGGAGTTTCTGATCCACTTCCACCTATGTATGTAGAAAAAATCAATGCCGTGCCATCTGAATTGAATTTCGTGATTCCAGCATCAATATTCCCACCGTTAAAAGAACCATCGTATGCTCCTGAAGTTACAGGGTAACCAAGACCAAACACAGAACCACCACCAATAAGGTTCCCATTATTATCTGGTGTTGCAGACATTCCCCAATTATCCGCCAAAGAACCCGAAAAAGTGGAAAATGTAATATTTGGATCTATGATCAATGTTTTCGTAGAATCATACCCCTCAGGAAATACAAACCCAACGATATTTCCTTGAATGCCAAATTCAACCTCAACGCTTTTTCTTGAATCTTCAGCAACCAACCATGCAACAGGTTTTTCCTCAATGATTTCACCAAAACGATTCGATATATGCAAATTCCCGTCGTCATCCAAGGTCACCTTATCGTGTCCGCTATAATTAACCTTTATCTGATTCACATCAATACCTGACTCAACTTTTAAAGAATATTTCATCCCTCCATTTCGTCCATCCAAAATTAGGTCTACCCCTCCGTAGAAATCCAGCATTGACAAAAGACTGTAGCTATACAAATGTCCTTTCCACTGTGCTGGATCATTGCCTAAAATATAATTAGTATAGAATGTGGACGAGTCTAATTTAGATACTTCCCCCCCCCATTCAGAACCTTCGAACTTAGCTCTAATTACTTGAGCCTCATACTTCGTTTCAATATGATCATTCTCCCCTTCATGCGAATGACCAATTTTTTGTTTTGCATTGTGCAGAAAGTAAGTAAATCCGTCTTCTTCAATGAGCATCTCTCCCATCTGAAGATCAACTTTATACTCAATTCGGTCATCCCATTGACCTTCATTTGGAATCATCCATACCTCCTGCGCCCCTGTTATCAAGGGGAAACAAAGCACGATAAATATGACTAATGCTGGTTTAAACATGTAAGCCTAAAATACAATAATTTAGTAAGAAGGTTATTCTAGTCTATATCAATAACGAATTGTCATTCAATTCCTTACTAAGAATACGCTCGAAGTGCGAAATGGTTGCTCCAATTAAGCATTAATATTCTCAAATTTTATCCTATTGAAAGTCTTAAGATTTCAACAATTCAAATTCTTAATTCAGTCAAATACAGAATCAAGCTTCTTTATCCCAATTCTAGGATAGTCAATTCAGGTTATATATGTAAATTTGCACTGAATTTATTTCGTTCGTGCCATGAGTGATCCTATAAAACACGAGTGCGGGATAGCACTCTTACGTTTAAAACAACCTCTTCAGTATTATCTTGACAAATACGGAACGGCCTTCTACGGCCTAAATAAGCTGCATTTGTTAATGGAAAAACAGCACAATCGAGGCCAGGATGGCGCCGGTGTTGCGAACATAAAGTTTGACATGTCACCAGGAGAACGATACATCTCTAGATATCGTTCAATTGACAGCAAACCAATTCAGGAAATTTTTGATTATATCAATTCAAAATTTACTCTTATCGAAGAAAAAAATCCTGAACTACTTAAGGACGTTGATTATCTAAAGAAGAATTCAGGATTCACAGGAGAACTGTTTTTAGGACACCTTCGTTACGGAACATTTGGGAGAAATTCTATTGAGAGTTGTCATCCATTTTTACGCCAAAATAACTGGATTACTAGAAATTTGGTTGTTGCCGGAAACTTCAATCTAACGAATGTAGACGAACTGTTTGATGTACTTCTTCACGTTGGTCAACATCCAAAAGAAAAATCTGACACGGTAACTGTACTTGAAAAAATAGGACATTTTCTCGATATGGAAAATGACGAAACTTATAAGGAATTAAAACCTCAAGGATACTCAAACTCAGATGTCTATTCAAAAATTGCCTCAAACCTTAATATTGAACGCATCCTTAAAAGAGCCTCTGAAGATTGGGATGGTGGTTACGCTATGGCAGGTTTGTTTGGGCACGGTGATGCATTTGTCTTAAGAGACCCTTCAGGAATTCGACCAGCCTTTTGGTATGAAGATGATGAAATTTGCGTTGTAACTTCTGAGCGACCTGTTATTCAAACAGCGTTTAATCTTAAAGCAGAACAGATCAATGAATTAAAACCGGGTCATGCATTGATCATTAAAAAAGATGGTAAAATTACGGAGACCTTAATCAATGAGCCTAAAGAAGAATTAAAATGTTCATTTGAACGAATCTATTTCTCTAGAGGTAGTGATCAAGACATCTACGAAGAGCGCAAACAGTTAGGAAAAAATATTGTCCCACAAATTATGGAATCGATCGATAACGACCTCGACAATTCCGTATTCTCATTCATACCAAACACAGCTGAGGTTTCCTTTTATGGAATGATTAAAGGCCTAGAGGATCACCTGAATGAAGAGAAGATTCAAAGTATATTAGCACTTGGAGCGAATCCAGATCAAGATAAGGTTCGTGAGATCCTGTTAAAGCGCGCCAGAATAGAGAAAATTGCAATTAAAGATGCCAAACTGAGAACATTCATCACGCAGGATGATTCTCGTGATGATTTGGTTGCTCATATATATGATATAACATACGGAAGTGTCAATCCACATAAAGATAACTTAGTAATCATCGATGACAGTATTGTTCGGGGGACAACGTTGAAACAGTCGATATTGCGAATTCTTGATCGCTTGGAGCCAAAGAAAATTGTTGTTGTTTCATCTGCTCCACAAATCAGATACCCTGATTGTTATGGAATAGATATGGCAAAAATGGGGGACTTCATTGCATTTGAAGCTGCAATTTCTCTCCTGCATGATAGAAATATGATCTATGTAATAGATAGTGTTTATAAAAAATGTAAGGAACAAGAAAGTCTGCCAAAAGAACAAATAAAGAACTACGTTCAAGAAATTTACGCTCCTTTTACCAACGAAGAAGTTTCAATGAAAATTAGTGAGCTTTTGACGCCCCCACGCATTAATTCAAAAGTTGAAATAATCTATCAAACAGTAGAAAATCTTCATAAAGCTTGCCCAGATAATCTAGGAGATTGGTATTTTACAGGTAACTATCCAACTTCAGGAGGTAATAAAGTTGTAAATAAAGCCTTCATCAACTGGAAAGAAGGTAAAAACGAACGAGCCTATTAGAAAATGATCACATGAAAAGACGTACGGCACTCATATTTTATGTTCTTAGTGTTTATGTCTTCGTGCAGTTCATTTGGTGGGGTTATCATTTGATTGAGTTGACTGAAGAAGTCTCTCTGGCATCAGAACACATCTCAAAACGAGTAGTAATGATCATCGGTGAAGGTGTTGTCTTCTTAACCCTTCTCGTAATTGGAATATGGCAAATTCAACGGGCGATCGGTAAAGAATTGAAACTTTCTGAACGTCAAAACAACTTTCTCCTTTCAGTAACGCACGAACTGAAAACTCCACTTGCTGCCAACAGGTTGTATTTACAGACGGTGACTAAACGTGATTTAACAAGAGAACAACAAAATGAGCTGCTCAAAAAGGCCATTGAAGAAAATACGCGTCTTGAACGTATGATTGATAACATACTCAATGCTTCGCGGCTCGAAAACAATGCTCTTATACTCGAAAGAGAACATTTTAATTTGACAGAATTAATGGGAAGTATTGCCGGTAGATTCAATACCATGTTAGATAAAGACATTGTTAAGATTGAAACCAAGGAAAACATAAGAATTCACGCAGATAAATTCATGATTGAAACCATTTTGAATAACCTAGTAGAAAATGCAATTAAATACGCCGGCACCGAAGCTCCTGTTACCATGTATGCCGATATTATAGGTGAAAACATCCATTTCGGAGTAAAAGATGAAGGCATAGGTATCTCAAAAGAACATAAAACAGAAGTATTCAAAAAATTCTTTAGAGTCGGCAATGAAGAAGTAAGAACACAAAAAGGCTCAGGACTAGGCCTATTCATTGTTTCACAATTAGCTAGAATGCACGGTGGCAGCGTTAACTGTCTTGACAATCAACCAAAAGGAACGAATTTCAAAATCACATTGCGCTATGATCAATAATTTCGGGCTCATTATTCTTGACGGATGGGGAATCGGTGACAAATCACAATCCGATGCAATTTACAATGCCAATACTCCCTTTATGGATAGCTTGATTAAAAACTATCCCAATGCTTCTTTGTTGACAAGCGGTGAAAATGTTGGTTTACCCGATGGTCAAATGGGTAATTCAGAAGTTGGACATTTAAATATCGGCGCAGGAAGAGTTGTTTATCAAGAACTTACGCGCATCAATAAATCTATTCGAGAAGGTGATTTTTTCAAAAATGAAGTGTTAAAAGCGGCCTTTCAAAAAGCAAAAGACAACAAGGTAGACCTTCACTTTTTTGGACTAGTTTCAAAAGGAGGTGTTCACAGTTCACAAGAACATTTGTATGCTTTAAGTAAAATGGCACATGATTTTAAAATTGAAAATACTTTTATCCATGCATTTACAGATGGACGTGATTGTGATCCCAAAAGTGGTCAAGGGTTCCTGCTAGAGTTGGAGGATAATCTTCCAGAAAATGTCAAAGTAGCCTCCGTAATTGGTCGTTATTTTGCAATGGACAGAGACAATCGTTGGGAACGCATCAAAAAAGCCTATGACTTAATGGTAAATGGTTTTGGAGAAGAATATTCATCTGTAAGTGAAGCAATCGAACACTCTTATGCAATTGGTATTACTGACGAGTTTATTGAACCAGCAGTAATTACAGAAGATGGCACTGCGATTGGTAAGATCAAAGATGGTGATGTTGTAATTTGTTTCAACTTTAGAACAGATCGCCCACGTGAAATATCTATAGCGTTGACACAAAAAGATTTGCATGAATATAACATGCATGCTTTAGATATAAATTACTATACAATGACCAACTACGACAAAACGTTTAACAATGTGAAGGTCATTTTTGAAAAAGAAAACTTATCTCATACACTTGGAGAAGTTCTTGCTAGCAATTCAAAAACTCAAGTAAGAATAGCTGAAACAGAAAAATATCCGCACGTCACATTTTTCTTCAATGGTGGACGAGAATCAGAGTTTGATGGTGAACGAAGAATCTTAGTAAATTCCCCAAAAGTTGCCACTTATGACTTACAACCTGAGATGAGCGCTCTTGAGGTCCGCGACAGAATAGTCCAAGACATTCATACCAAAACCCCTAATTTCATTTGCCTGAATTTTGCCAATCCAGATATGGTAGGTCACACTGGTGTTTATTCAGCTATTACCAAGGCCGTTGAAACGGTTGATACTTGTCTAAAAGATGTTATTGAAGCTGGTCAAGAAAACGGATATGAGTTTTTAGTAATCGCCGATCATGGAAATGCTGATTATGCAATCAATGCTGATGGCTCTCCAAATACTGCCCATTCATTAAATCCCGTACCAGTAGTTTTTGTGACAAAAGAAACTGAATACAAGATTGCTGATGGTATTTTGGCAGATGTAGCACCTACCATTTTATCGAGGCTAGGAGTTGAAAAGCCGAACGAAATGACTGGTGAATCTTTGATCTATGTGAGCTTGTAATTTAAAAACTACCATATTATGGGCATATTACTACTGTAAATTCAACTTAACTTTGAACAATTTTAAAAAGTCTTCCGTTGCGTAAATCGCAATTGAGTCAATACGAGATGTGATATTCAGTAATGCTATTTTTTACTTCACGTGTAAATTTGAAAAAAATAAGAATTATGAAATATTTCAACTTTTCTCTGATATTAATAGCAACTTTATTACTCAGTTCGTGCAACACTATGCGGTCAGGAACAATTCGATATGCAAAAGTAGATCAGAGCGATAAGATGGTGTCTAATGAACTAAAGAAAAGCTTAACAGGAAATAGTATCGCATTATCACGTCCAACGCATGTCAACATCAACAACAAAAAAGACCGTCTAGAATTACCTTTTCCAGCATCCAATACAATCATCTACGACCAACCAAACTGTGATACAATTATACTCAAGTCAGGAGAAATAATATCCTGTGAAGTAATCGTTGCTGGGCGCGAAAAAATCAGATATAAAAAATGTGGAGAATCAAAAGGAGGTGAATCTTCGATTCTAACTTCCCAAATGAAGCAACTAAAATATTCCAATGGGACGGCTCTAGTCTATAACGAAGACGGCACATTAAAAGAAGCTATTCGCGCTAACCAAATAAATGAGCCCATAGAAAAGGTTACAGAATCTCCAACAGAAGCGAAGACACTCACTAAAAAGAACGAAAAAGCAAGTAAGCGATATAAAGATTATACAGATGATCTTTCACTTGATAATTCAAGAGCGCACAACTTAGTAACGTTCAGTATATTCTCCTTCGTACCCGCTATTGGATTCTTCTTTTCAATTTTCACATTTATCAGAGCGCGAAAAGAGTTATTGAAAATTGAACAAGAACCAGAGAAATATAGCGGAAAAAGAAAAATATTATTAGCTCATACCTTAGCAACTATCTCTTTGACCATTGGAATGGTGCTTGTGGTTGCCACGGCAATATTCTTTTTGCTATTATTTATTATATAAACTACGTGTTGGTTCCTCAAACTAATCTACGTTCTTAGTCACCTCAACTTCTCAATAATCGAAGTTGTTGAAAATCCTTCAACTAAAGGAATTGCTTCGACCTTGCCTCCATAGTTACGGACTACATCAGAACCAACAATGTATTTCTTTGAAGAAGAATCACTTTCTTCCGGATCGTAATCAGCTCCTTTCACAAGGACATTAGGACGCAACAATTTGATCAATTCAATAGGTGTATCCGAATCGAAAAAAACAACCATATCAACTGCACCTAATGCTGCAACAACCATAGCTCGTGCATCTTCGCTGTTAATGGGGCGATCATCTCCTTTACCTTGGCGTTTAACCGAGCTATCTGTATTAAGTGCTACCACGAGTTTGGTGCCTAATTGAGCTGCTTCTGCCAAATAAGTTACATGGCCAGTATGGAGAATATCAAAACAACCATTCGTAAAAACGATGGTGTCCATTTTCATTTTCCAAATACCAATGCGCTTCAACGCCTGGTTGTAATCGACAATTTTATCTTGGATGTGTGTAAGACGACTTATCATGTCGCTAAAGTTAAGACTTTTCTACTTCTGCCAACTTAGGTTGGCGCTGAATCAAAAACAATGAAATCAGTCCAAGACTAACAAGCATTATTGTTTGAATTACCCATACAAAGATTCCATATGCCGCAAACTCTATACTGTAGACTGATAACACTGCGGTAATCCAAACCGGGTAAGCTCCAATTCCTCCTGGCAAAATAGCAATTGCAGCAGCACCTACAACAAATGCGGCGAATACACATCCTACAGACATTCCTGCCGTTTCAGGAAATGCTTGTGCAAAAATCCAGATTCCTCCAACATAACAAATCCAAATGAAAAAAGTGTGACCTACAAAAGCCCACTTTTTTTTCATTGTCCAAATGGACTTCAATCCTTCCCAAAATCCACGAATCTTATTATTAAAGAATGTTCTGAATTTTTCATGTTTTAAATAAATGATCAATGCTGCTACACCAAATACGGCCATACCAATTAACACGTATACGATCCACATTTTGGATTCACCTGTGCCAGATTTAGTAATTTGACTAATCTCATCTGAATTCGCCTGTAGCAAGCCCGAAATAAATACAACAAGAGCTAACATGATAACATCGATAACACGTTCAATTACGATTGTCGCAAAGCCTTTTTCAAAAGGAACTTTTTCGTAATTCGTCAGCAATCCTGCCCTAGCAATCTCCCCTGATCTTGGGACCGTAAAATTGATCACATAGCCTGCCATCACAGCATGATAAGAATTCTTTAACTTGGGTTTGTATCCTAATGGCTCAAGAAGAAAAAGCCAACGATATGCTCTGCTCAAATGACTAGAAAACGAAACCAAAACTCCTAAAATGATCCAGAAATAATTTGCTTCAAAAAATGCGTCCTTCGTTTGTTGAACTTCTTTTTCAGACAATCCACTAAAAAAGTACCATGTTAGATATACACCAATGCTAATCGGTACAACAATTTTTAGAATTTTGATTAAGCTCTTCAACTAGTCGATTAAATTAGTCTCTTCATTTGGAAACACTAATGAAGGCTTGAAGGATTTGGCTTCTTCGAAATCCATATAGCCATATCCAATAATAATTACACTATCACCAACCGCTACACGTCTAGCCGCTGCACCATTCAAACAAATAACTCCTGAATTTTCTTCACCCTTTATCACATAAGTCTCAAAGCGCTCTCCATTGTTATTATTAACGATCTGCACACGTTCACCTTCAATGATGTTCGCTGCTTTCATAAGCGCTTCATCGACCGTAATACTACCGATATAATTCAAGTCTGCCTGGGTAACACGCGCACGATGTATTTTTGATTTTACAACTTGTATAAACATTTTTTAGTCTGATTGCGAAACAAAGTTAGCGTATTTTTAAGATAAAAAAGAGTTTTCTATCAGCTCACCATTGTCAATTAAACGAACCTTACCACAGAATGCTGCAATACAAATTCTCGCACCAGGCACCCATTCTGAAATAGATTCTAAAGTCTCTGGATTTACAATTTCCAAATACTCGAGCTCCAAAGGTGATTTCTGAAAAAACTCTATTGTTAAGTTTTTTGTTTCAGCTGGGGACAATTTTCGAACCAAAGATCTAGCATATTCCATAGATGAATAAATAACCTCAGCATCTTTCATCTCTTGTGGTGACAATCGACTATTACGGCTACTACTAGCTAACCCTGAAGGTTCACGAACCGTTTCACAAGGAATAATATTGACGGGTAATTTCAACTCTTTAACCATAAACTCAATAACGGATAATTGCTGAAAATCTTTCAACCCAAACATTGCAGAATCTGGTCGGATGATGTCAAAAAATCGCTTAACAACGTTCACAACACCCTTAAAATGATTTGGTCGAAACTTGCCCTCCATGACATTTTCTAAAATTCCAAGATCAAGATCAATCTCATTATAATCAACTGGATAAACCTCCTCAACAGTTGGAGCAAAAACCAATACTTCCCCAGCTGTTTTCAATAGTCGAACATCCTTTTGTAGAGACCTAGGATACTTTTCTAAATCTGTCAAATTATTAAACTGCGTTGGGTTAACAAAAATACTAACCACTACCACATCAGCTAGCGTGAAAGCTCTCTCCACCAGTGATAGATGACCATGATGTAGAGCTCCCATTGTTGGTACAAAACTAACTTTCGATTGCTCACCGAAAGAATCTAGTCTTTTCTGCAAAGATTCTACCGTCGAAAACACCTCTAAATCCTCCATTTACAACAGAATTGAAAGAAACAAAACTATCCGTTTTTGTTGAAGTTCCGCTTTTTTTTCTATATTTTTGTAATCATTTTTATCAATAAACTTTTCATGGAGAAAAAGAAAGTACTTTTTATCTCACAAGAGATATCACCATTTTTACCAAAATCGGAAGTTTCTTTAACAGCAAGAAACTTGGCGCAGGGGGTTCAAGAAGGAGGGAAGGAAATTCGCGTGTTTATGCCGCGTTTTGGAGTAATAAATGAAAGAAGACATCAGTTGCATGAAGTTATTCGCCTTTCGGGGATGAATTTAATTATTGATGACACTGATCATCCGCTTATCATAAAGGTAGCTTCTATCTCTGCTGCTCGTATGCAAGTATACTTCATCGACAATGAAGAATATTTTAAGCGGAAGAGCACCGTTTTGGATGAAAAAGAGCAAGAATTTGCTGACAACGATGAACGCACAATGTTCTTCTGTAGAGGTGTTCTTGAAACAGTTAAGAAATTAGGGTGGCAACCAGACGTAATCCATTGTAATGGGTGGATGACATCATTGATGCCATTGTATATCAAGAAACTTTATAAGGATGATCCTCATTTTGCAAATACAAAAGTTGTTTACAACATGTATAATGATGGGTTTAACAATAATTGGGATGGACGACTTGCCGAAAAACTTAAATTTGACGGCTTCGACGAAGACGTAACAAAAGAATTCGCAGAACCTAGTTTTGAGAATGTATCAAAGCTCGTAACAAAATATGTTGACGGCTTGAGCGTTGGAAGTGAAGAGTTAAGTCCGGAACTAAGAGCGATTTTTGACGAAGCGGAATGCGAGAAATTGGATTTTGTGGCTGAAGAAAATCAAATCAAAGAAGTTTCGGAATTTTTGGATA
>NODE-10-length-66031-cov-8.11938_pt1 | contig 66031 bp, 50 predicted proteins | sample MGYA00139097_ERZ477577 | MGnify/ENA metagenome assembly ERZ477577
AGAATAACTCATTGAGTTCTGCTGCTTCTATACTGATCGCTGTCGCGAGGTTTTTAGAATCGTGGAATTGTTTCCAGTCGCGTTCGTCACGGAATTGGAGGAGCTGTTGGAGTATTTCGTTGTATTTGGTCATGGTCGTCTTCAGGTACAAATTCAGTAGCCTACAAGATAAAAAATAATTCTTTGATCAATAGGCAGAGGATGGGAATTAGATAGAACCAAAAGCACTTAAATTTACACCTAAGCCCAATCCAAAATATCCTTTATTGTAATAAGTCCATTTGTGGACATTTCCAGTCAGTGGAAAGTCAATAGCGTAGAAGCCGACAACACTTAGCTCTTGCAAATTAATACCTATTCCCGGCGCAAATGTAAAGGCCAAACCATTCTCATCTTCTTTCACAGGATTACCAGTTAAACTTGTGTTTTCAGAAGTGAGACTTATTTTGGAAAACCCAAATCCGCAACCGAACGAAACACCATAACTCGTATGAATGGCTTTCAATCTCTTGTTTTTAAAGTTGTCAGCATTTAAATTGAATGAAAACCCAACCCCCAGATTTAAATCAGCCGTTGCCTTACTTCGTATAGTGTCGTTCAATTTCATACGTATTCCGAAAGGAATAGTAAGTGGTGAAATTCGCCAAAAAGTCGTGGCAATTGTAAGTCTTTTGTTTTCAGGAATTTTGATGTATGCCTTGGTGTTATAATTACTTGAATCAACAAAAGTCATTGGGTTCAAATATAGTTTTGAGGGGTCATCATCAGAAAATTTAACTTCTCCAGTTGCACGCCAACGAAGCATTGAATCTGCCTTTTCATATTCCATCACCTCTACAGTTTCATTGTTGTCCAATACAATTTGATACGTTTTCCCATCAATTTTTTTCTCAACTACCCATCCTTTCTTCAATTCTTTTTGGACTTTTTTTGTTTTAAAAAAAGCATCATGCGAGTGGTTTTTCTTATTTGGGTTTATCCAGTGTCGAACCCAGAACTCTCCTTTACCTTGAGCAGAAACATTGGCTGTGAACACAACACCTAAAATGATTAACAATAATCTCATAAATAGTGGTTTTATTCGCATGAAAATAAAAAACCTAAACCGATTAACCAAAATTGTTTATTCCTGCACTCTCAAAAACTCACCACAAAAAAATGGGCAACATTGCTATTGCCCATTCCTTAGTTTACGTTTACTACTACCTAAACAATTTTTTTGATTCACAGTTTACATAGATGATTCTTCTTTCGAATACTCATCTTGTGATAGTTGCTTAGTTCGAGAGTGACACGAATATAGGTGTAATAAACGATTTAGTGCACTTCGGGACTGATGTTTTTTATCATTGTCGGCAAGATCATTTGTCACTGTTTCTAATGCTGCGTGGACGCTGCAAACATAAAAAAGGGAGCAAGATGATGGAACACCTTCCTCTATTCTTTTACGATTCGAATGATTCTATTTGAAAGTAAGATACGGTTTCACTTCAATGGAAAAAACTTCCGAAAGCTTGTCCAACTCCTCGACTGATGCCTATTCCAATTGCTCGCAATATGAGCAAGGCAATAATCAGAAGAAAAGCAATGAACCCAATGGTTAGCCTTTTTTTCACACGCGTGATCCGCTCCTCCTTCTCCTTCAATCCATTTCTCCAGGCAATGTCTTTGGCTAATGGGGCGTCCTTCTCAAAAGAGCTGCAGGTAAACTCAATCGGTGGCTTTGCCTTTGTCAATAGACAAATAACGCCCACGTCAGAATTAAATCCTTTGTTTTGGCAAATTTCACAATTGTTATCGGCAATTTTCATAAGACCTCAGCAAAAAGGTGATTCAAAAAGGGATTATTCCTTATTGCTCTCTGCACGCATCATCTTCAAGGTAAACCATCCCAACACAAGGATGACGATTATCATCAGTCCCCAAAGCCACCAGCGACTCGTCATCATAGGTTCGTCTGCTTTGTCGTCAGCACTGTTGTCTCCCATAAACACTTCTTCACCTGCTGTAACCAGGGAAAGCGTATCGGGAATTTTGTCAGTGAAGTAGTCGATGTCGTAATTAGCCACCTTTAGTTCTGATCCTCCATAAACCAAAAAGTAATCTGCTGGATCTGTGAAACGGGCAACGAGTTCATGCACATATCCTCGGATTTCAACATTCTCTATCGACAAAGGTTGATTGTCGTGATTGTCAATCGTAATTCGTATATGTTTTGCGACACTTCCAAGGAATTCAATTTCATCGTCTTCTAAAGAACTGAGTACACTATGTCCTAAAAGGGAATAATTGTATTTCCACCCTTTCTCTGTTTTTATACTATCGCTGACATATTCTACTTCTACGGGGCGGTAATAGTCAAAATCATTCGCGGTATTCACCTTTATTCTGTGGACCGGAACAGCATGATCGAGCGTAAGATTGATCACCGTTTGTTTGGTCTCTCTGATGTCCGTCACTTTTTGCGAGGCTACGTTGTACTGCTTCGTCTTTCCATCTTTCACCGTATTGAAAACAACGTTGGGAACAATGAGGCGAGGATTCACCTTTACAGGGAAGAAGAGACGATAATACCGATAGCGTGAACGCGGAAAGCGAATGCGTGTATAGCGGTAATCGGCATAATCATTCCGAATGGATAGTATCCGTGCATCTTCTGCTACCACATACCAATCGTTTTGATTCTGACTCCCTTCGATCGTGATCTCCCAATCATAATTGTAGCGATCGAAGCTCAAATCAATCTCATTAATGTCAACATCAGCAGACAATCGCAACGTGTAGTAATACCCTCTCGCATTGCGCACCTTGTTGAGCAATTCATATGGTCGCGAATCCGAAGTCTTCTCCGTTCTCTGCACATCGATCAAATAGGCAGACTCAATGGTATCATTCTCGTTCGTCACTCCAAAAATACGGATGTCGTTCAGTGGGTACTCGAGCTTCTCGTATACCTCCGCTGGAATCTCCATGCGGTGCCAACGATCTTCAACACCGCTGATTTCTCGCTTGTATTTAAAGTCCGTCATCTGTCCGAATGCACTAAACACCGAACAAATCAGTAGACTGAATAGGCTAGTCTTCTTCATGTTGAATTTTGTCTTTGTACTTGTTGTACATAAATGAAATAACCAATAGAATAACACCCAGTGAAATGAACACGATCGTTTTTGCAATCGTTGTTAAATGCGCGATGTCGTAGAAGAACACTTTCAACATGGTCAAACCGAACAGTACAAACGCCGCGATACGCAAGTATTGACGACCGCGCCAGATCCCGATACCAATCATCACGAAGGCATAGAGTCCACAAAGAATACTTAACCCAAGTTTGTGTTGTTCCTGTGATCCAACCAAGTTCAACACATTGATCAACTCACTGCACAAGACCCAAATAATGGTTGCGTGCATCACCAATTCGAAAACGACTTTCAAGTTGTACTTGACAAAACTTTCTCGCACATACTTGTACAAAGTGTAGAGCATTGCTACGACCAAGGCCAAGGAGATATATCGGATTCCGATAGCCATTGAACTGTAGTTGTATACATCTGCATTCGGTTGCTCCAAATACGATTCTCTCAATACGCTGAGCTTGTATAATCCAGCGGTTAAGAATACGAATAGAACAAGCATATTCACCATTATATTGGTCATGCCGAACGAGAAGCTCTTGAGTTTCTTCATGTTCAACCAAGAAAGGCCCAACACAAATACCATCGTGTAGTTCATCACCCAAAGGTCCTTGAAATGCAACAAATCCTTGTTATACAGCTTATTTGTCCAGTCGAACATATGCTCTGGCTCCACCTCGATAAGCGTTGCCAAGTATTGCTGGTACCAATAAGCGTTCAATTCCAACCTAAACATATTGTAAGCCAATAAGATCACAACGACGGTCAGTGCTGCCTTTAAAAACTGTAGTAAGCCTGGATTGGCTTCTCCAAAAGATGCTGCGTGCTTTTTTAGGTTGTTGATGTATAAAATCACACCAAATGAAGCCGTAACAATTACGGTTGTCAGAAAGGTGATATTGATGAAAGGACTTAGCTCTTTCTTCTCTTTGAAACTGATTCCATATGCTTCCATCCAGTCGTTTCCAAGACTAAACAGGGCAATCGCCATTACTGGATAAGACAAGAACTCGTATATTTTTACTGACTTCGTACGTCCGATCCAGAAGAGCAATGCCGCTTCCGTTCCCCATAATAAGGTCACCCAAGTTCCGTCCAATTGAACAGGTATTGCAATCGTAAGGAAGACAAGCACCATTCCCGAACTGAGGTAGAACAAGTTCCTATCCGCAAGTTTAGAATTGTACAAAACAACACTGACAATGAAGTGAATAAGCGCCGTTGCAACCGTGAACAATCCAAGGTAATTCTCCGTAGCGAGACCATCCAAGATCATGTATGAGGTTCCGTAATACACCCCTGAGTTCAAGAGAATCATCAAGATGTCTTCCTGCGCAAATTGCTCTTTCTTGATCAATTTGTACACAAGGAATGTCGCATAGAACAGTAAGAAGAACAATGCGCCAAAGACCAATCCTATGGTGAAATGTTCATTACTTGAGTTGTAGGCATTGGCGTACCACGCAAGGTAGATCACCCAAGTACAACCAAAAGCAACATAATACAAAGGCTTCCAATGTTTCCTCATCGCGATGAAGAGGATCCCAGCATTCACAATCGTCATGTAAATAAACAAAGCTTTGACATTTCCAGATCCATCACTTAAAAGAAAGGGGACCGCATAAGATCCAACCAGTGCAATGTGCGCAATGATCTGTCGATTGTAGTGTATTGCCGCATAAGCTGTAAAGGCCGTAAAAAGCACCATTACACCAAAGGTGGGGAGTTGAGGCACAAGTCCGTAAAAGCTGTATGCCGCATAAGTAACAAAGTACATGATTGCCATGGATCCACTGACCAAAATAGCACTGAACATCTCGTATTTTTTCTTGAGCCAAATACCGACACCTAGGATCCCGGCACCCAATAAATAACTCAACACAACGCGAGTAAGCGGGCTAATTAAGTTGTGATCAATTGAATATTTCACCCCAAAGACCACACCGATAAGTATAATACATACGGCGATAACTGCGATGAGATTCTCTCCTACAAACTTCTCCATTCCTGATTTCTCACGCGGACCTACTGGCTCCACTACTCGTGGAGCAGGCGTTGCTGTCCCAGGCTTCGCTTCTTTCTTCAATTCTGGCGTAACCAATTCTCGCTCCATCAATGGAACAGCTTTATTCAATCCCGCTGCTTCGGCAATACAAGCTGTCAGGCTCGATCGTGTCAGCATCAAGCCTTCATTCTCTCCCTTCGTTACAGCAACCGTTTTACCGTCTTCCATGAAACGACCTTTCGCAATCAGATCCTTGTCCTTTGATTGAACAATCCAGTTACCATTTTCGGCACAGGAAACATCATATGTTATGTCGTGACGAGTAATCATGAACTTTATGAATTGTTTACCCCCTTTGGTAACATCTTCATCATACGTTCCAAGTTCTTTCTTGATGCGCGTCAAATCAACCTGGTCTGGCCAAACAACTTCAGTAGAAACTACTTTTTGCTCGGGAACGACTGTAGGTTCTGGTATTGATTCTGGCTCAGGAGGAAGTATCACCTCTTCTGGAACTATTTCTGGTTCCGGTGCCTCGATCGATTCAGATTTCAATCCTCGAATCTCCTCCTTCAGGGAATTGACATCCTGTGAAAAAGCAGCTTGCTGCTGAATCAACAGTTCGAGTTTTTTCATTAACTCGTCTATTCTATCTTGATTTTCAGACATGCGTAGGTTTTTGGTTGGATTAAAAATAGTGATTGTTACGGACTTAGACCTTTATGACCCGATTCCTGTATACATTAACAATTAGCACTACCCAACAATTTAGACCAAAGATGTGCGATCGAATTATCTAGAGAAATACAATTATTGTATAAAGATTACTACTTAATCAGTCTGGCACTCTCTCAATACTCACATTTAAAGCGCATTAACCCAAACTAACACTTACGATATATTCTGCTAATCCTCTATAGATAGAACGCTCATCATTGGTGTTATCACCAGACGACCGAACGAAATATTTAGTGACTAATATGTCTTAGCTGCTCTGATCCAACTTGCGAACCATCGTAAGAATAGTTGCTAGAGCCACCGTTTCACCTGTTTCATCATAAACATCCACGAGGAATTTAACGATTCCTTTAGCGATGTCTTCTTCATCTCGCTTTTCCTGATCCATCTTTTCTTTCACTGTGAAACGCACACCAATGGTAGCGCCTGCATATACAGGTTTTGTGAATCGCGCTTCTTCTATTCCGTAATTAAGTAGAACAGGTCCTTTCTTTGGATCTACAAAAAGTCCCGCTGCCTTAGACAGAACAAAGTAACCGTGAGCTACACGTTCTTCGAAGATTGTTCCATCCAAAGATGTTTCATCCATGTGAGCATAGAAATTGTCGCCAGAAACATTTGCAAAATTAACGATGTCCGTTGTCGTTACCGTATGTTTATGAGTGAAGACTGTTTCTCCAACCACCAATTCTTCGAAGTGTTTTCTAAACACATGAGGATTCGCCTCAGGCTGCGCTGCTCCAACTTGGAATTGCTGCGTTATGTGCGTGATCGTTGTTGGATGTCCCTGAATGGCTGTCCGTTGCATATAATGCAAAACACCTCGTTTTCCACCCATTTCTTCTCCACCACCTGCACGACCTGGTCCACCGTGAGTTAACAATGGCATTGGCGATCCGTGTCCAGTACTTTCCTTTGCACAATCTTTATTGAGCACTAAAATACGACCGTGCATACTCGCTGCATTGATCACGTATTCACGTGCTTCTTCGTCATTCGGAGTCACAATTGAGGAAACCAACGATCCTTTCCCCATACGAGAAAGTTCAATTGCATCGTCCATTGTTTTGTATGGCATAATGGTCGAAACCGGACCAAAAGCCTCTATATTATGAACGTCTGTCTTCGTATATGGATCGTCGTTATAAAACAAGATTGGTGAGAAGAAAGCCCCCTTGTCCTTATCGGCACCAACCACATCAAACTCATCCATGTTTCCAAAAACGATATCCTGAGATTTAGCCAATTGGTCAACACTTTCACGAACGCGATCTACTTGTGTCCGTGTAGCTAATGCTCCCATTCGCACCCCTTCCTGACTTGGATCTCCAATTGTTGTAGTAGCTAGACGAGCGGTTATTCCTTTCTGAACTTCACCCACCAAATTTTCAGGCACTAGAATTCGTCGAACAGCAGTACATTTCTGTCCCGCTTTCACCGTAATTTCCTTTACCGTTTCCTTGATGAATAAATCAAACTCGGCAGTTCCTGGTGTTGCATGTTCCCCCAAGATGGTTGCATTCAATGAATCAGCTTCAAGATTAAACGGAACACTCTCCTCCACAATACGTGGCAATCCTTTCAATAATTTTCCAGTATGAGCACTTCCCGTGAAAGTAACCACATCTTCAGAAGATACATGGTCTATAATTCCTCGACCTAATCCACAGACTAATTGCAATGATCCTTCAGGCAATATTTTGGATGCAATGATATCGCGAACCATTACTTCTGTCAAGTAACAGGTGTATTCCGAAGGTTTAACAATTGCTGGCACTCCAGCCATAAGATTCACCGCAACTTTCTCCAACATCCCCCAAATCGGGAAATTAAAGGCATTGATATGCACTGCGACACCTCTTTTCGGTACTTGAATATGATGCCCAATAAAGGAACCTTCCTTTGACAACGGAGCCATAACCCCATCAACATTATATGGCAAATCTGGAAATTGCTTTCGTAGCGATGCATTTGCGAACAAATTTCCAATACCCCCTTCTATATCAATCCATGAATCCACTTTTGTAGCACCTGTCCAAGAACTAACTTCATAGTACTTCTTCTTCAATTCCAATAAATGGAAAGCCAGCGCTTTAAGCATTCTTCCACGCTCTGGAAAGGTCATCTTGCGCAATTTCTCTCCGCCCGTTCTTCTACCGTAAGCAAGAGCCCGCTCGTAATCAATCCCTACACTTGAAGTTTCCCCAATTTTATCGCCAGTTATGGCATTATACAAATTCGTCTCAACTCCTTCACCATCAACCCACTCTCCACAAATATAACTTTGATATCGCTGCATTTTTTTCTAATTTTACACCGCTAAGATAGCCATTATTCATGACTGCAGAAAAAGAGAATACAGACATTTTCAAAGCTGAGTTAGTTGCTGAGATGTTAGCGCATGGAGTAACCTTTCGGATATATAGTAACCGAATATTTCATGTAAGCATCCCTCGCATGCACAAAATCGGACAAGATGTAATCGACTCAGGTTATGCCTTTCTTGAAGAAAATGGTGGAGGCATGTTCTATAACATTTACCAATTTAATTCATTCTCAGACGTGGAGCCTGAAATTCGCGCTTGGGCAGCTGATTCAACGGGAAATCATTATACCCTTTCAGATGCTATTGTAATTGGCAGTCTTTCACAAAAAATCATCACTGATTTCTATCTTAAGTTCAATCGCCCGATTAAGCCAACTAAGATTTTTTATTCGTTGGAAAAAGCAATTGAATGGACTGATGAGCAAATTCTAAAGTAGAATTATTCAAATACGCGCACAAAATTCACACCTAGGTGAAATTCTTTTCACTTTCCAACTTTCTTGTGATTTAAACCATAGACTGGGCATTACATGATAATCATCATTTAAATGGTCGTTTAGAAAATTCACTTTTGATCTCACAAAAGAAAACGAATCAAATGCGACATAAAACAATCATAGAACCATTTCGAATTAAATCAGTCGAACCTATTCAATTGAGAACAGAAGAAGAGCGAAAAGCGTTAATTAAAAAAGCGCATTACAATCCCTTTCTCTTGAATTCAGAAGACGTGATTATTGATTTTCTTACAGATAGTGGTACTTCTGCCATGAGTGCCGAACAATGGGCCGGAGTAATGCGCGGTGACGAGTCATATGCAGGATCAAAATCTTGGTTGAGAATGGAAGAGGCCGTTAAACACCTTACAGGAATGGAGTTTATTCTTCCAACCCACCAAGGACGCGCTGCAGAACGAATCATATATGGCTATTTAGGGGGAGAAGGGAAAACCTTTATCAGTAATACACATTTTGATACAACAAGAGCAAACATTGAATTTTCCGGAGCTGAAGCGATTGACATTGCTATTCCCGAATCCAATGATCCTGCATTGATCCATCCATTTAAAGGTAACATCGACACAACTAGACTAAAAGCTTTGATCACTGAAAAAGGGGCTAAAAATATCGGTGCCGTTATTCTTACAGTAACAAATAATAGTGGGGGTGGACAACCCGTTAGTATGGCAAACACCCGAGAAGTTAGTCGCATCTGTAAAGAAAATGACGTTCTTCTTTTACTCGATTGTTGCCGTGTTGCCGAAAACTCCTACTTCATTAAAGATCGAGAAAAAGGATTTGAGGATAAGAGTTATGAAGAAATAGCTCAAGAAATGTTTTCCTTAACTGATGGTGCTGCGATGAGTTCCAAGAAGGATGCACTTGTCAATATGGGTGGTTTTCTGGCATTGCGCGATCCAAAAATTGCTCAGGAATGTACAAACTTACTCATCATTACAGAAGGATTTACGACCTATGGTGGACTTTCAGGAAGAGATATGGAAGCATTGGCTATTGGTTTAAAAGAAGTCTTTGACCCTCACTATTTAGAATATAGAATTAAGAGCACCACCTATTTAGGTGAGAAATTACATGCACTCGGTGTTCCAGTCATGTTACCTATCGGCGGTCATGCTGTCTACATTGATGCAAAGAAATTGTATTCGCATATTCCCCCGAAAGAATATCCAGGACAAGCTTTGTCCACAGAATTATATTTAAAGGGAGGAATTCGTACCGTGGAAATTGGATCTGTGATGTTCGGGAAATACGATGAAAATGGGGAGCTTATTCCTGCTCCTATGGAGCTCGTTCGACTTGCTATTCCCCGACGTGTATATACGCAGAGTCACATAGAATATGTGATTGAGACCTTTGACGAAATCTTGAAAACGAAGGAAGACGTCCGCGGCTATAGAATAATTGAAGAGCCGAAATTTCTTCGTCATTTCACCGCTAAGTTCGAACCTCTTGATTGAGTTTTTAAAAACTTGATTGCAATTACAGCTTTTTTTTGCAATCTTCGGCTCTTCAAAAATAAACTCTATGAAAACATTGAAAATCAATCTCTTATTTCTTGTTATTTTCCTTAGTAAATTCACCATGGCCGGGCCACCCGACGAGGGCATGTGGCTACCACTTTTACTCAAAGACTACAACTACGCTGAAATGCAACGCTTGGGACTTAAACTCACTCCAGAGCAAATCTACAGCGTTAACAATTCGAGTTTAAAAGATGCCATCGTACAGTTAGGTGGTTTTTGCACGGCGGAAGTCATCTCAAATGAAGGACTTATTCTCACTAACCACCATTGCGCATATGACGCGATCGCTTCAAGCAGTACAGAGGAGAATAATTATCTGAAAAATGGTTTCTGGGCCATGGATAAAAATCAAGAAATTCCAATTGAAGGCTTATCCGTTACATTTTTGGTACGAATGGAGGATGTCACAGAGGACATTATGAATAAGATGAATTCTATGGAGCCTAGCGAACGAGATATGGCTGCTTATGAAGAAATGAATCGCATTGAAACTGAACTTTCGGAAGGTGGTAAATACACCGTGGAGATAAAGGAAATGTTTGACGGAAATGCTTATTACGTCTTTGTTTATGAAACATATACCGACATACGTTTAGTTGGAGCCCCACCTAGTTCAGTAGGGAAATTTGGAGGAGATACGGACAATTGGATGTGGCCACGTCACACGGGAGATTTCTCACTTCTTCGTATTTATTCGGGAACAGACAATAAGCCTTCCCCATATGATCAAACGAATTTACCCTTGACTCCCAAACACTTCTTGCCTGTATCGACAAAAGGCGTGAGTGAAGGAGATTTCACCATGGTAATGGGATACCCAGGATCAACGAATCGTTATCTTACTTCTCCCGAGTTGAAAAACCAACAAGAGTCAGAAAACCCAATTTTCACAAAACTTTTGGGAAAACGACTGGAAATCATGAAAACAGAAATGGACAAAAGTGAAGCAGTTCATTTAGCCCACGCTTCAGATTATGCCTCCTTGGCAAATTCATATAAGTATTACAAAGGACAGACTCGTTCATTGCAAAAATTCGATCTAATAGCTCAGAAAAGAAAATACGAAGCTGAATTAATGAAATGGGTAGAAGCAGATGAGAGTCGCTCCTTGTACAGCAATATGCTCACCGATATTGAAAAAGCTTTTGCTGAAAGTGGCAACATTACAAATGATGCGGCCGTCATTAACTTTGCCGGATTTTCCCCGAGCTTCATTTCTACTGGAATCGCGGTTTGGCGTTATAAAAGAACGCTTAGCAAAGAATCTGTTACTCAAGAAGAAATCGATGAAGGAGTCGAGTCACTGAGAGAAAAAACGAATGGTCATTTCGAGACGTACAATAGAGAAATGGATCGAAACATGCTGAGTTGGGCAATCAATTCCATGAAAAATGACATGTCATCGAATAATATGATGACTTTGTTTAAGGACCCACTTTACGTAAAAAAGGCGAAAGGTTCACCGGAAAGGTATGCTGACATAACTTTTGAAAAGTCAATACTTATGAATGAAGCCCTTTTTAACAAGTTCCTTGACAATCCGAGCTTAAAAAAGTTAGAAAAAGACCCTGGAATAATCTATATCACTAGTTTGATCGACCTGTTCAGAGCTGGTATTCAAGGTCCACAAGCCAAACTTCAAGTCAGCATTAATGAAGCGCGTGAGTTGTATATGCAGGCAATAAGAAAAAAAGAGAAAAAGAATTTTTATCCTGATGCAAATTTCACCATGCGATTGACATACGGAACAGTTGGCGCATATAAAAGCTGGGATGGAAAGCCGTACAATACTTTCACTTATGGTTCAGAAATTTTGGACAAATACAAAGCTGGAGACGAAGAGTTTGATGTGCCGGAAAAATTAAGAACGTTATTGAAGAGTAAGGATTACGGATCATACACAGACGAAAACGGTAAACTGCCGGTTTGCTTTTTACACAATACCGATATCACAGGCGGCAATTCTGGAAGCCCCGTGATTAATGCCAATGGAGAGTTGGTTGGTGTTGCATTCGACGGTAATTGGGAATCTATGGCGAGTGATCTGTTTTGGCAGGATGAGTATGTAAGAACGATCAGTGTCGACGTACGTTATTTACTTTTCATTATTGATAAGTACGGAGGAGCTTCACACCTTATTGACGAAATGAAATTAGTTAAGTAATATTCAATTTAAAACCCCTGACAAAATTGTCAGGGGTTTTTTCATTTTTTCAATGATAAAAAAATAGTACCCACAGATGGTTTAGGTCTTCAAAAATATTTCAACTACTTGATAATTAGATGTGAATGATTAATTTTGTGAGCTAACTAATTATTCATTTCTCCAATGAGTCGACTGTTTCTATTTCTTATTTTTCTCTTACCGTTTTATTCTATTCCTTGTGATCGTTCATCTATATCTTTGACGAGTGTCACGCCCGGACCTGGTGGAACCTTTATCATAAATTATCAAATCTGTTTTGGTCAGGGCACAATTGGCGCAACAAACGGCGCTGACAATCCTACAACGAGTTACGCTATTGGCATATATACACCCGGAGGTGTTCCCGTTGTCGTATCTGCATTTTCACCACCAGCCATTGTTGGAAGTTTCACAGGCGTAGTAAATTCGGGAATGCTGGTTGGTCCACAAGGTCCACCTTTCTCAACTCAAGAAACAGTATTCTATACAGACTTTTCGTCAACACCAAGCGGATTAGGATGTATCTCATCCACTGCACTTTGCGGCACTCCAAATACTCAATGCGATAATTACTCTGTGACTGTAGATGTCATGCCCGATTCAATGCGTGTTTTTGGGATTGAAGGAAGTGGAAATCCAGTTGCTGGATGCACTTCTGACGCAGACATGTTGATTGACTTCACAACAGCTCTTAATGTTAATTGGGGTGATGTTAAAGTCATAGATATGGATAAACGCAATCTTAAAATCCAATGGTCCACAGTGACCGAAACGAATAACGACAAATTCATTGTTCAAAAATTAGAAGACATTCAGCATAGTTGGTGGGACCTAACAACTATTGAAGGTGCGGGTAATTCGAGCACCCCTAATGATTATTCATATATCGATCAATACGTATCGAATGGTATCAATTATTATCGCATTAAACAGATTGATTTTGACGGAAATTATTCTTTGTCTAAAACGGTCGCTATTATAAGAAACTATGAAGGGTATGTTGCTATGAAACAATTCCCTAACCCTGCAGATGAATTTATTACGCTACAAGGAATGAAAGGATTGGAAGTACAGATATACACACCCAAAGGTCAATTAATATCTACACATACAATAGATTCCAACCTTCATGTAATTTCCACAAAGGAACTAATTCCAGGAATCTATTTACTTCATTATACTTCCAAAGAAGATACCGAAACACTTCGATTTTCTGTAGTTCATTGAGTTCAGCATTTCAATGAATTGGGAATTAATCCAACTCTTCGACAGGTGCTCCATTTGCGACTTTCTTAATCGCATCAATGCCTTTCTTACAATTTTGCTTCGTTGTATAGCCTTCACTACCACAGATTACTTCTCCATTTTCGGCACGTAACCGAAAATAAAACTGATTGTCTTTCCCCTTAAAAATTTGAAATTTTGGATTTTTCATTTGTTAAGTTTTTTCCAAAATACTAAGTCTAAACGAAAAAAAAAATGATGAATGTTAGTGAGCCTATCCTTTAAACAAAATGTAAACTTTCTGCGTTTTGTTTAATCCAATTTAATTTTTCCATAATCTCCTCCAAATTGAAGGATGTGACCAACTGGGTTCTGTGCTCTTTGAAGTGAGAAATTCCCTTAAAATAATTTGTGTAATGTCTTTTCATTTCGGCAATACCGAGCGTCTCTCCTTTCCATTTAACGCTCATTTCCAAATGACGAATAGCCGCATCCACACGATCAGAAACACTTGGAGGAGCCAAATACTCACCAGTTTTTGCAAAATGCTTTATTTCATTAAATATCCATGGATAACCTATACTTGCTCGGCCAATCATTATTCCATCGACACCATATTTATTTTTGTACTCTACGGCTTTCTCTGGAGAATCAATATCGCCGTTTCCAAATACAGGAATCTTCATTCGCGAATTATTCTTCACGTCCGCAATCAGGCTCCAATCAGCTTGTCCCTTATACATTTGTTTACGCGTTCGTCCATGAATTGAGATCGCCTCTATACCAACATCTTGCAATCGCTCCGCAACATCCACAACGTACTTGCTATTGTCATCCCATCCCAAACGAGTTTTAACGGTCACCGGTAACTTCGTTGCTTTCACAATCTCTTTGGTCATCTCCACCATTTTGGGAACATCTTGTAAAATTCCAGCTCCAGCGCCTTTATTCGCTACCTTCTTCACAGGACACCCATAATTTATATCAATAATATCAGGGTTCACTTTCTCAATTATTTCAGCAGATCGTCGCATACTCTCAATATCGTATCCAAATATTTGAATACCAATAGGTCGCTCATATTCAAAAATATCCAGTTTTTGAACGCTTTTCACAGCGTCGCGAATCAACCCTTCGGATGAAATAAATTCGGTGTACATCAAATCAGCACCATGTTCCTTGCACAATGCTCGAAACGGTGGATCACTTACGTCTTCCATTGGAGCCAATAGGAGCGGGAAATCTCCTAAATCAATATCACGAATTTTTGCCATGCATTGCAAAGATACAGTGATTTACTTTTCTAACAGCAAAAAAGAAACGTATGTACAAACTTCATTGAAAAAAACACGATTAGCATCCATCATAATGAGAATAATAGCGGCACAATACTTATCTTGTATTCATCCATACAATCGGGTTAATTCTATCGACATGAAAAACATCAAACAATTTTGGATTCTCACAATCGCAGCACTATTATTAGTCAGTTGTGGTAATGAATCAACCAAAGAATTAGAAGAAGATCAAGCCACTGAAGATACAAATGTTGCTGAACCAACTAGCGAAGTCCGAACGATTAACATCACTTCCCTTGATGGATTGGAAATCACCGCTAATATTTATGAGATTAATGCTGATGCCCCTGTCATCGTCTTGTGTCACCAAGCAAGATTCAACAAATTTGAATACGAAGGAATTGCACAAAAACTAAATGATCACGGCTTTAATTGTATTGCCATTGATCAACGGTCGGGTGGCCCGATTGCTAACGAGGTGAATCAAACGAATATTGCGGCAAGTGAACAAGGGAAACCAACTGATTATTTAGATGCAGAGCAAGATATCGTTGCCGCGGTAAATTATGCTGCCGAGAATTATAATGGAAAGATTGTTCTTTGGGGCAGTTCTTATTCCGCAACACTCTCACTATATATAGGAATAGAACAAGATCAGGTGGACGCAATAATCGCGTTTAGTCCAGGTAATTATTTTAAAGACGACCGTGGTGATCTCACCCAAATACTTCCAGCTACGTCGAAACCTATGTTCTTGACATCATCGAAAAATGAAGCTCCTGATATTACAGCATTAGTAGCCAACATGGAACGATCAAACGAACAAGTCGTTTTTGAACCCGAAGGAAATGGACACCATGGATCGCGTGCACTTTGGGAGCATCAAGATGGTGGTGGAGAATACTGGATTGCCATCGAAAATTTCCTTGAAATGATCAAGTAATCTAGAGTTACAATTGATTGATTCACTTGTAACTCTAGATCACTGACCTTTATTAACGAACATTGACAAACTGAATCCATATCAGATTCAAAATACTGATTATCAAATAATAAGAGTATATTTATACTAGAACCACTAGAATCAATCAACTCATGAACCACCATTCGGAAATATCGACTGTCGATATCTCAAGTTCTACTTCGCGTTTTGTCGTCTTGCAAGGAGCATCTTTGTTTATTCAAACACTGTTTTCAATGTTGCCGGTTGTTTTTTTGCGAGAAACTGATTCATGGTTCATAATTTTCATGATTTCCAATTTATCTATTGCAGGAATTACCCTATTATTCTCAAAACAAGTTAGTCAATTTGGTGCCAGTCACTTTTTACCATTTATTGGAGTCGCTGCATGCACCCTTGGCATTGCGCTGAACTTCGTTCATCCCGGAATTATGATTTATATTGCCGCTTGGGTGTTATTAATAACTCTAGGCGAAAGACGTGAATACTTTGCACCGCTCTACCTAATCTCTTTTCTATTATTTACTACAGGTTGTATTGCTCTATGCGTGGTGTTTTTACCAAACCAAAGCTTCCCTCAAATGGAAATGGCTTTAACGCTCACCGGAGGAATATCACTCTCATTAATAATGATATACCAAATATATATTGAAGTATTTAAATCAAAATCATCCTCAAACGAATCGTCGCAGCCCTTAATTCAATCTCTTGACATTACCTTAGCATCAATTTTAGAATCGGAAAATTCTATAGAAAATATCCTTTGGCGTGTTTCTCGTGAATGTATCCCTCTTCTTGGACTGGAAGACTGTGTTATTTATTTATACAACGAATCTTCAGATAAATTAATGCAGGTAGCAGCTTACGGAAATAAAACACCTGATGGAAGTGAGATTATTGTAGATCCTATTGAGATCATTCCTGGAAAAGGGGTTGTGGGCGAGTGCTATTCGTCTGGCAAACCTATCCGTATCGACGAGCTAAATCAATACGACGAATATATCGTTGACGACCAGCAACGACACTCAGAACTTGCTGTACCAATAATTTGCAGAGGTGAAGTGGTCGGTGTAATCGATTCTGAACACTCTCAACCATCATTTTTTACAAATGACCATCTTAAAGCATTTGAATCTCTCGCTAACTTTTGCGAAGTGAAATTTCATCATTTGCACAAGAAATAAAAAATGTAGGCTTGAAACTATTCGTCAATATCGAATTCAACCTCCCCTTCTTCTTCCGCATCTTTTTCGGCCTGTTTTTGAAGGCGTTGCAGCCACTTCGGCATTTTCTTGTCCTTCTCCGGCTTCTTATTTTCAATTACCGTATCAATTGAATTTACAGGATCGAATTGTATAATTAATTCTTCATGAGGTTTATCCGTTTTTATAAACGTTTTTACCATCGTATCTTTTTTGAACAACCCAAACTCAGTCTTCAACATAGACTTCATGTCTTGCTTCTCTTGTTTGTTGTACTCCTGAATATTCGCTTTCCAAGACTCAAAATCCCATTTAATGGTTGGACTTGCAAGTTCCCCGTACATCTGCATGAATATATTCATACCTAAGCCATCATCCTCCTCAACTCCAAACTCTGTCTCTTTTTCCTGTTTTAAATCTCGGAAGTAGAAACCAAAGCGATAATCAACTTCATTGTCAAACGTGTGTTTTCCCGAGAGCTCCACATCTAACGCAGATGATTTAATCGACATTGATGGAATAGTCATAATTTCATCCTTGATGATAATCGTGTTCTTCAACTGGCTGAACTTCAAGTCTTTCAGTTTACCACCAAAGGCATCTATATCTTCTTTGCTCAGAATTCGCTTAACACTTGACTCACGTAAACTGCTCACTATGCTATTGAATGCACTCACATTTCGTAATCTTCCGTTATCAATCTGAATCCCAGCTCGAGCTACTATGGACTTACTTATTACTCCAGACCTCAAGTCAAAGAGCGCCTCAAATTCAACATTTGCCTGCGCATCTCCTTCAATATTTTCACTTTTAATGACTTCCTGCTTAAAGTCCTCCCACTCCTTGAATAGTTCTCTGAAATTGATGTTTCGTGATACTACTTGACTGGAAATATGGAATATTTCAGGTGACCGTTCTTGAATTGTTAAGGCACCGTATACATCCGCACCGCCATTTCGTACAGAAATTTTTGGGAAATGAATGATCCGCTGATTAATGCTCATATTCCCCTTCAAATTCTCAAAGGTATGTTGTGCATAAATCATTTTGCTAACATCTAAATAAACGGAACCAGCGATGTTATCAGGAAGAATGAACGCTCGTGTCTGTTGGACTTTCTCTTCTTTGGATTCAGTTCCTAGATCTGCATCAATATTTATACGCTTACTCGAAATGTCAACGTTTGCTGTAAGGTTTCCTGTGCCATTGAAGTAGTCAACAATATCCTTAAACACACCATTAACTTTAAAATCAGATGATCCAATATTAAGTGAAACGTCATCAATTCCTGCCTCGTCATTTCTGAGGTAGACCTTTCCATTAATAGATTCAAAAACGCGCTTGTCATCTGTTAACTGCACGTTGACCTTATGCATCTGTATATGGCCTTCACACTTGTCTATACGGTAATCCATCGATCCAGAAGGATTGGGAACTCCTTTAATTTTATAGTCTGAGTGAACATCAATTCCACCATTTAAAACCTGTACACGTGGAATGTTAAACAAGGAGTATACGACAGCAAGATCAAGTGAACCATCCGCGTTCCCTTCAAATACCGGACTTGCAAACTGGGTAATGGCAAGATTTCCTTTGAAAAGTCCACCACGCGTGTTAAAGGAAACATTTTTCAAATGTAGGTGCTCCTTTGCCGGCCCGCCCTTATTGTCATAAACTCCATCTAGTTTTACCTTGCTGAGGGTAATCCCACTTGTTGGATCTTTCAGGGTAGCATTGTTAACACCAAAATCACAACGAACACTCACGGGTTGAATAGGATTATTATCTCCTTTTATGTGCAAGTCAAAAAGCATTTTACCCGTTCCGGAAAACTTCTTGACGTTGCTTGTCTCCTTCATCGCGAGGTTGTTCGCAGCATCTTCAATTTGAATGTCCTTGCCTTTTAGGTTGAAGACAAATGAACTATCCAGAACCTCTCCGTTAAAATCGAATGGTAAGTTGGCAACATAGATTGTTGAGGCAGGAATTCGAACTATACTAGAGTCTTTGTTGACATAAACCCCAATATTCAACTGGGCTGGCTTGTTCGAAACAAGGGTAATGTTTCCACTTCTTGCAGAAAGTATTTGCAAATCACTGTTTGCTGATGCAGTAAACACTTCGGCATCAAAAGCCCCTTCCAATAACATACTGTTAATGTGCGTATTATACTCTTGATCTGTCGCGTTATTTATATAAGAGAATCTAAAACGGTCGAATTCGACTTCTTCTAATTTGAGATCGAAGCCACTTTCATCTAATGAATCTTCTTTTTCTTTCAGAATATCGAAATTATTGATCCCTTCCTCACTTACTTTCAATTTCAATACGCCTGGACTAACTTCAATAGACTTCACGGTATAATTCTCGCGCCATATATCCATTGGGTTAATCTTCAGTCTAATACGATCGGAATAGAGCAAGGTGTCCAATTTTGTCGCCCCTTCATAGGAGTCTTTAATAAAAACATCATTAAAATCGACAGCAAGATTAGGAAATGAGCCCCAGAAGGTCAATTCAACATCCGATACTACTACTTCCGTCTTAAGTAATTTGTTAACCTCACCCACAACAAGCCCACAAATTTCATCCTTGTATATATACAAGATCAACGTAACCAATAAGATCAATCCAAGGAAAATTCCTAGAAACCACTTGAGGAAACGAAATAGGCGCTTTTTAAGCATGAAACAAATGTATCGGTTAAAGATCTGAATAAAGGAGACCTTCTGTTTACTTATTAACGCTAATCTGTTGGGATTTGTTACTTTATCCCTCGAACTTTAACATTCATTTTGATGTTCAGCGATGGATCAAATACACCCCAGAGAGACTACTGTTCTGAGCGGGCTATTTAATTTGTTATCCGGTTGATTCTTGTATCTTTGCCTCCGGATTTCTAAAAAAGAAGAATGAGTTTACTTACAGTAGGATCGGTGGCATTTGATGCAATTGAAACACCTTTCGGAAAAACAGATAAAATTATTGGTGGAGCAGGCACTTATATTGCACTTGCAGCTTCTTTCTATAATAACGAACAAAATATTGTGTCGGTAGTTGGAGAAGACTTCCCAAAAGAAATGCTCGATCAGTTAGAAAGTAGAAACGTCAATTTGGAAGGCTTACAGATCAAACAAGGCGAGAAAACATTCTTCTGGTCTGGAAAGTACCACAATGACATGAACTCAAGAGACACCTTGATCACTGAGCTTAATGTTTTGGAGCATTTTGATCCAATTATTCCCGCAAGCTATCAAGGTGCAGATTACCTTCTATTGGGTAATTTGAGTCCGCAAGTTCAATCCCAAGTGATCGAACGTTTGACTGAGCGACCTAAGTTGATAGCAATGGATACGATGAACTTCTGGATGGACATTGCTATGGATGATCTAAAAAAGACTATCGGAATGGTAGATGTTTTGATCATTAATGATGAGGAAGCACGTCAATTATCTGGAGAGTATTCTTTGGTAAAAGCTTCGAAAGTTATTCGTGCTATGGGACCAGATTACCTCATCATTAAAAAAGGTGAACATGGAGCGTTACTTTTCCATAAAGACAATGTTTTCCATGCGCCAGCACTTCCGTTAGAAGAAGTCTTCGACCCAACAGGAGCTGGAGATACTTTCGCTGGTGGATTTATGGGGTATTTGGCTAGTACAGATGATATCTCCTTTGAAAACATGAAGCGTGCGATTATTAATGGATCAGCATTGGCTTCCTTTTGTGTAGAAAAATTCGGTACTGAGCGGTTGACAACGATCAGTCGAACTGACCTTGATGCACGAATTAGCGAGTTTGTCGCTTTGACAAACTTTGATATGGTACACGTTATTTGATAATACCCCCATGAGCATGGAAAGCTTGAATTTTATAGAGAATTTGAATGAATACGCGAGCAATGAGGATTTGCTTGCCGTGAGTAGAGATGTAAATGAACTTCGATCAAAGTTTGAAGATTATCTACTTGAAGAAGAACGTAAAATTCAAGTGGAAGAGCTTGAAGCTGAAGAAGCGGGAACTGCTATTAATATCGATGACCGTAAAGCTGAACTTGTTCAATTAAAAGATGACTTCTACGGCATATATCAAGCGTACAAAGAGGAAAAGAAAAAAGTTATAGACGAACGCAATGCTCTTGAAGCAACAAATCTTGGAATCAAGACAGCTCTAATTAAGCAACTGCGTGAAACTGTTACTACTGAAGAAAACATCGGTGCTGCCTTTGCAGTTCTAAAAGAAATACAAGATAAGTGGAAGGAAGTTGGGGATATTCCGCGTAACAATCGGAATGAAATTGAAACTGAATATGCCCACTTACTTGATGACTTTTTCTACAACATAAAGATTTATAAGGAACTCAAAGAACATGATTTCCATAGAAACCATCAATTGAAGCTTGCCTTGATTGGTGAGCTAAAGAAACTCAACGAACTTGGATCCATCAAGGAGACCGAAGCTCAGTTAAAAAAGCTACAAAACGACTGGAACGATATTGGACCAGTTCCGAATGAGGAATGGGAATCAGTGAAAGAGGCTTATTGGACTGAAGTACGTTCGATTTATAATAAGATCAATCGGTTTTATGACGATCAGCGTGTTAAGCTTCAAGCCAACCTCGAAAAGAAAAAAGAGTTACTTGAAGAAACGAGAACTTTTGTTGCTAATTCAGAAGGAAGAGATAGTGCAAAAGCCTGGGATAATGACACCAAAAAAATTATTGAATTTCAAGCTCAATGGAAGGCGGTAGGATTTGGGCCGAAAAAAGAAAATGAGGCAATTTGGAAAGAATTTCGTGGCGTATGTGACGAATTCTTCGCAGCCAAGAAGGAATTCTTCGGCGTCATTCATGAAAAATATGATGCGATTGCCGATAAAAAGAAAGTGCTTATTGCAAAAGCAAATGAATTGAAAGGTTCGACAGACTGGAAGGGTACAGCTGATCAATTAAAAAGATTACAGCAACAATGGAAAAAAATTGGCCATTCCGGTGTCAAACATGAACAAAAGCTCTGGAAAGAATTCCGTGGTGCTTGTGACGCTTTCTTCAATGCTCGAACAGAACATTTTGGTGCACAAGACAAGGAGCAAGAAGAAAATCTTGAGAAGAAAAAAGAGCTTCTCAAAACAATTGATGCGTACAAACCTGGCAATGATAAAGCACAATCGCTTGCTGATTTGAAGCAATTCTCTACCGATTTCAATGCTATTGGACGTGTTCCAATGAAACAAAAAGACGCCACTTATAAAGCCTTCAAAGATGCCATGGATAAATTGTATGGCGCCCTGAAAATGGAAGGAGCAGAAAAGGAAAAAATCCTATTCGAAGCTAAGATAGAAACCATGCAGGCTAGTCCAAATGCACACCGTTTGTTGAACGATGTGAAATTCGACATCCGTAAAGAAATTGATAAACAGAACAAAGAAATCGCACAGTTGGAAAACAACCTAGGTTTCTTTGCTAACAGCAAGGGGGCAGACTCACTCAAAAAAGAAGTTGAGAAGAAAGTAAATAGAGCAAAAGAGAAAATAGTAGAATTAAAAGCTAAGCTCAAACTGGTTCCAAATGAATAAGTTCATTAACGTTCTTCTTCTTTTTATACTAATTCCAACGATGTTGTTTACGATTATCGTTGCTTTCGATATTCCAATAGGTTTTCTCAAAAAATATTATGTAGATGTAGCCATTGATCAAAGCGGTGAGTTTAGCTCCAACATTTATTCAACAACACGCCAACTACCCTTTCAATTCGAAATCTTTTTGGGACTTGGGCTTATTGTACTGACTATTAATCTTCGACGCACGATACGCAGATGGATGGGAATGCGAATCGTTTCGCGCAAAGAGAAGTTTAAATGGAATGCTCCGGTAAGTGAAAATCGAAAAAAACGAGTAGTTACGTACTTGACCCTCGAAGGAATCGTGATGGCCTTTGTTGGTATTGCTCTTTTTGTACTTACCTCACAAGCTTGGTTTCTTGCAATTGCCTATGGATATGTTGCGTTTGACAACTTGATCTTTGGACTCGTAGGAGCGGGCGGTGATCGTTTTAGAATTGGCCTGTCATCAAAAGCATTGATTGTAGCAGACCGAGAAGTTACAGTACTCTATTTTACTGGGCTTAGAAAAGTGAGCATTCAACAACAAAGTATCTATTTTGATTACATAAAGGGCATGCAGCTTTCGTTCCCTTCAAATTGTATTCAAGAAGAGAACCGCGCAGAATTCCTAAAGATGCTGGAAGATCAATTAGATCCTGACCGAGTATTCTTCTCGAAGAAGCTATAACTTTCTCTTTCGAGTGGCTCAATTTATTCCTTTATCAACCAACCAAATTCGACCAATATTCGTTTTTCAAATATGCGCAGTTTTTCATTTTTAGTCATCCTTTTACTCATTGTTAGTTCTTGTGAAAAAGACAAGATTGGTGATGCTGATTATCGAGTCTCCTATACAGGTGAGTTTAATTTTGTCGTGACTTCGTCAACAACTGGTCCGGGTGGTAATGATTTAGACACCAATTATTACAGTGGTTCCATCCGAAAATATCAAGTGAGTGATTCGTCGTTGCACTTTTACTTAGATGACCTTTCAATTGACCCAAGTAAGAAAATAGTTGTAGAAATCTCTCAAAGCCTTAAGCTATCCACAGTATTAAATGAGGATGGTTCATTCGTAGAAAAATCAGATTCCATTTTTAATCAGAGTGGTGCATACGTCGGTTATAATTCCGTTGATATTATTCGATATGTAAATCCAACTGCTACCTTTGATGAGACTACGCATATGATTACCGGTACCCGCCTATAATCAGGCATATAGTCGGATTATTTCAATAATCACTATCTTACCACATGCAGAAAATTAGTCGCAGAAGTTTTGTTCCCATGCTTGGAACAGCATTAATCGGAGCATCGTGTTTATCTTTTGAAAACGACGTTCTCAATTCAATAGATAGCGAAACCCTCCTTCCTAATCGGCTTAAACGTGGCGATATAATTGGAATCTGTGCTCCAGCTGGACCTATTCGTAACATAAGTGAAGTCGAAAACTTCTCCAAAGTATTGAACAACCTCGGCTTTCAAGTCAAGCTAGGTAAGAATGTGGATGGACAATTTGGCTTTTTCTCTGCTAAAGACAGTGATCGAGCTGAAGAATTTATGGAGCTCATTGAGGATAAAACGGTTAAAGGTATTTTTTCCATCCGAGGAGGGTGGGGATGCGCTCGTATGATTGAATACTTGAATTTCGATAAGATTAAAAAGAATCCAAAAGTGATCATGGGGTTTAGTGACATGACGACTTTACTGAATGTTATAAGTAGTAAAACAGGACTAGTAACCTATCATGGACCAAGTGGAAATTCAACGTGGAATGATTATAGCGTTGACTATATCAAACGATTACTATTCGATGCTGAAAGAATTGTTTATCAAAACAAGGACACGGATACTGAAATCAAAACTATATCACCTGGAAATGCTTTCGGGACGCTGTACGGTGGAAATCTTAGCGTAATCAGCAGTTTAGTAGGGAGTCCTTATCTGCCCGACTGGAAAGACAAAATACTTTTTCTAGAAGATGTAAATGAAGAGCCTTACCGCATTGACCGAATGCTCACGCAATTGAAATTATCAGGTATGTTCGCGGAAGTAAAGGGAATTATTCTAGGTGGATTTCGGAAATGTATTGCCGAAGAGCCGGAGCGATCGTTCACACTCGAACAAGTATTTGAACAGCATTTTTCCAACTTAAAAATACCAGTGTACTTCGGTGCTCAAATTGGTCATATTCGCGACAAGTATACCGTTCCAGTTGGATTAAAAGTACATATGGATGCCGACAAAGGCACAATTCAATTGAATCATCCTGCGGTCTATTAGTTTGGCTAAATTCTCTATGAATCTATTCTGCTAAGGTTTATGCTTGAACGTCAGCACACGAATTTCCTGCTTGAGATTGTTTTGAGCATCGGCTAATTTCATTATAGGAACGTAATGTCCACCTCCTATTTTGGCAGCATCTCGCATGTCTTCTTCATGCACTAATTTGTTCTTAATTCCCACAACCGAAAAATTGATCCCTAGCTTCTTATACTTTTTGACGTAACGTTCATAATCATCAGAATTGCGATTGAAAGCACCATCTGTTATTATGATTACATGATTCGTTCCGTCGTCTATTTTCGCTCTCTTAGCTTCTTTATACCCCAATTTAATCCCATCACCTCCCGCTGTATATCCGAAAGCCTTTAATTCAGAAACCTCTTTCTTAATCTCCGCCTTATTTCCTCCAGATGTCGAAGGCAACAAAACCCGAGAATCAGATGCATACGTCACAATTCCTATCTTATCTTGAGGACGTAGCATATCTGTCAACTGAAAAAGTGCGTACTTCATCAATTCAATTTTGTCGACTTGTTTCATCGATGAAGAAACATCCAGAACAAACACAACATTCACTGGCTTAAAATGCTCTGGATCAAAATTGTCTTTATCAAGATCGGTGAAACTTGGAGGCAATTCAGCAATTACCGTCGAATCAAATTCTGTCTCTATCGTTTCCAAATGGTCTTCGATCTCAATAGCAATCTCAATTTCAGGCTCAGGCTCAATAGTAGCAATAACGTTTGTATCCGTGATCGGAGGTAAAACTGGAACAAACTGGTCGTCCATCTCCAACTCTACCACGATATAATTGCGTTTAAAGTTGACATAAGCTCCTAATTCTGCTGGAAAATATCCTTCATGCGTTGCATAGAAGTAACTTAAGCCAAGCGTCGCGTCTTCTTTAATTTTCCCATTTCGATCCGTCCTTTTCTCCCAAATGGGCTGTCCGTTTTGAATCATCGTCACCGAAGATTTTGCTAATTCTTCACGCGTCCGTTTATCTATTGTAACTACTGTTAAATCGAAATTATTTGGGTTCTTTCCTCCTGGACGAGACGAGAAATCGGGGCAAGAGGTCATTCCACTCGTACTATTCTGGTCTAATTCTCTCAGGTTTCCAGTTAGCCTTACTTTAACCGGCTCAGCACGATCGCTCGTAAAAATGTCAACGGTGTAATTAAATTTTCCTTTTTCATATGGATTCACTTGCAGCCTGACAATGATGGAGCTGTCTATTTCCATAATTTGCTTAGAGGTGATGTATACGACTTCCATTGGCTTTTTAACGCTCAACAGCCATTCTTGTTTGTTGCCTTTGTTGGACAGTACGATATCTACGTAACGTGCTGAGTATGCTTCCAAATCACCAAAGTCGTGCTTCACTATATTGAATTCGACTTGGGCACTTGTAACAAGTGTTAGCATTAAGAAAAATGGAATGAGTAATAATCGCATGTGTACCTCCTTAACAAAAAACGAACCTAAGTGGAATTTGTTACGTTCGTATGCTGTCATTAATGAAATTTTTGAAGTCCCAAATAAATATTTGACCAACCCGTTACTCCGGACGTTTGTCTTGATGATCCGAAACCTATAAAGGTTTTCGCTGGTAAAACTCAACCTTACAATCTGTTAGGACATGTACTTGGTTCTCTGACTGATTTAAAAAATAAAACTGAAATGGATCTGATCCTGTGCGCACTTCCGGTGTTAAATACATTACCTTAAAATTGAAATAACCTTCTGAATTCCATTGAATAAGTTCACTGGTTGGTTGATAGTGGTATTTATACGCCGTCCCCTTGTGGTCAAAAGTAGTTGTTGTCATTAGCCCATCAAAATCACTTAATGAATCACCATGAAGCCTTCCTGTCAATACAATCCAGCAATGATCTTTTGAACAAAACTCATCAAATTCCATTTCTAGCTTAGCGGAAAAAGTTGCTGGAGTTAATTGAATTGAATCTGCAATATTGGGTACATCCTTCCCGATTAAACGTCCATCATACTCCTCTAAATAGAGTGTTTTATGAACGGAATATTCATCAAATTTCATCATTTCATCATTTGGACCATAACTCCTGTTGACCAATAAATACTTCTCAGCTCCTTCGGGAATACTTGTCTGTCCAAAAACCTTCCAGTAATACGACTGGGTCATTCGCTCTTGATCGATGATTCCGTTATTGTACTGCCAAGTTTGAAAGAGATTTAACACTAAACATAGTCCTCCAAAAGAAAGAATAAGTGCTCGCTGTTTCCTTTTTTTCCAATAGATTTTTATCAAACCAGCAATAGCGAGTGCCATGACTGGATAGACTTGCACCATTGTACGCTGAGAAAACGATGCAGCATACCACCAAGTAGTCCAACTTGACGCCACATAAATGTAGGCTATTGAAAGTAACGTTACTGACCACCACCATTTAGGCGGCGATATAGCGTTGCGAATTATTCCTATGATAGCCAATATCATAATTGGTGTATATACAAACCAACCTTTGCGGAATGAAAACAGGAAATCGGATGTATGTGGTGAAAGAAAGTCCAAACCTTCACCAGCATTCTGATAGCTGTTATAAAGCCATTCTCCAGCATATACCTTCCAATATAAAAGTTGAGGAAAAATGATGATTCCCGTAATCAGTCCGGCAAGAACAATATGTTTTGACCACTTAAACGCTCCTCGTATGCGTTTATAAAAATGCTTGACAGATGTTGTTCCATAAAATACGGGGATTAAAACTGCGATTAATTCAGTCATTCTACTGATGGTCATTAATCCCAAAACGACACCGATCAGCGCCGCATATTTTAAAGAGCGTTTTTCATACCATTGAATCGTCAACCAAATCAAGCCTGCGTATCCTGTAAAAAGGAAAACGTGTGGCATACAGTGTGACTTCGTGTGGATGTGAAAGTAGTTCGTTCCAAAGACAATAAGCAAAAGCACAATCGCGGTAATGTGCTCTTCAAAAAAGTGCCTCAAAATCTTCCACAGCAACCAAAGACCTAGCAGCATATAGAATATACTACAAAGTGTCATTGCGTGTTGAAAAGGCATCGAGAAGCCATCCATTGGGTAGCCACCAATCCACGCAAAACAAGTAGCCAATAAAAAAAATGGCAGATAGAGGACCGCTAGTCCGATAGGGTATTTAATTACCCAATCTCCCGTATTTGGTGCACGTATAGCTTGATAAAAAGTATCGGACTCCACATGCACTGATGCGATGGCATTCGCAACGGGTTCGTAATTCTCAATTCCTAAATCACCGTGAAATATGATTTGGGGCAAGTACAAATAATAACCATAGGTATCCCAAGAAATAACTGAAGGTGAAAACCCCCACAAAAACTGATATCCCACTAAAAACAATGCACAGAAGAGTACAACTTTCGCTGATAGTGTTTTTGGAATAGGTGCAGTTAGCGTCATGATTACCGCTCAAGGTTTTGAATCAATTCAAAGATACGATTTAAGGTGAAGGGAAGACCTCAATGTTAATTTACTACCTAGCGCAAGCAAAACGATAACAATGTCTCCAAAAATTCTACAGGTGATTCAGCATGTACCCAATGTCCAGCATTCGCGATTGTTTTCACCTCTGCATCTATGAATAATTCTTCAATATGTTCGATATCCTCGTCCAGAATATAATTGGACAACTCACCCCGGATAAACAAAGTTGGCGTTCCCACTTCCCTTTCAGGCAATCCAGAAAGAATATTTTGCATTTCCCGTTCCAGCACATCAATATTCATTCTCCACGCAAGCTTCCCTTTTTCTTTCCAATATAGGTTCTTCAATAAAAACTGCTTAATGCCTTCGGATTCAATATGCGCACTCATCTGTTCTTCTGCCTCTCGACGCATTTTGATGTTGTTCACATCTACCGCATGAATACCTGCAAGAATATGTTGATGATGCAATGGATACTCTTTCAACCCCATATCAACTATAACCAATTTGTCCAACAATTCTTCGTGAGCCTGGGCGAAATGCATTGCCACTTTTCCTCCCATAGAATGACCAACAAGAATGAGGTCTTCCAAATCTAGATCATCACAAAGTTCTTTGACATCAGCCGCCATCAATTCGTAGGAAAAATCATCACTCCAATCAGAGTGACCATGATTTCTCAGGTCAACAAGAATCACTCGAAAATATTCTGCTAATTTCTTCGCATGTGTTTGCCAATTGTCAGAAAAACCAAATAAGCCGTGTAGAATAACCATGGGCTTTCCTTCTCCCATTTCACGATAATACAGTTTCATTTATACAGGTTTGAAAAACAAAATTAAACAAAAAAGGAGGGGAATCCCCCTCCTTCTGAATAACCAAAAATCGATTCGGCTATCTCGTATGCTTTCACTAATTATTTAATCAATGTAAATTTCTGAACGTCTCTTTGAGCAGCCTGTGTAAATACGACTTGATACATTCCTCCAGAAAGAGCATCCGTACGCAACGTCATTGGCATCCCCTTGTATAGAGAATTATATTCCATCTCCATTACAACTGCTCCCAATTCATTAACCATTGTCACAGTCAAAGGAGTATCAGAATCGTGACCGCCATAAGTAAAGGTCGCATACGATTCTGAAGGATTCGGGAACAACTTTGAAACGAAGTCACCTTCAATTGACTTTTCACTATTAACTGCGATTACATCATGAACTTTTTTTGTACCATCGAAATCCGTCTGGGAAATTCTATAATATGACACCGGGAAATACGGCTCATAATCAATCAATGAATAATATAACGAACGTTGACTAGTTCCTGCACCATCAACATAATCTACTACTTCCCAATCAAAGCCATTAATACTCCGTTCGATAGTGAAATAATCATTATTTAATTCGGCACTCGTTACCCAATTCAACAAGTTTTGATCACCTTGATTTACACCAGTAAATGAATGCAATTCAATAGGTAAATATACTGGAGTACAATCCAGAGATCCATTTCCACCAATAGTTAAGTCAATAACTGGTTGAGGGCCACCATTTTGGTAAATATTAACTACCATGGCGTATGTTTCTCCAGGAAGGATATTCAATGCTCCAACCCATCCATCACCTTCTGTTCCTTCAAAACTTTCCGTTCCCCCTAAGGTATTACTAAGCCCTGTAATTCCACCTGTGAGATAATTTGACACATCAGCTTGAGAACAAATTATAGGACCTTGTTGCGTATTTTGAGGACAAGGAGGCACCCCATTTGTAGAGGGACCATATATAGCAAAGTTATAATCTTGTCCTCCTGGTCCAGAAAATGCCAATTCAATAGCACCCGCCGTCTCGCCTGTGAAGTAAAACCACTGTGAAGCGACTTCTCCTACATTATCGAAACAACCACCATCAGCTTCATTCATATCCTCATAGTTATTACCTATGTTTTCGGTTGGATATAGACCTGTTTCACAAATCCACGTACCGCATTCTCCTGGACAATCAGTCCCTGAACAAATCGAGTCATTTGGTGTTGCCGGTGTTGGAGAGCAATAAACACTTGCATCCCAACCCGTATTTTGGTTAGAATTATCACTCGCAAAAATCAACGTCAAACATCCATCTGCTGCAGTGGAAGTTACTATTCCAGGATTGTTTGCCGCTCCTGTTCCCGAATATTGTCCAATAATATATGATGAATCAGCAGCGCCATCCAAAATCGTAAGAAAGTCAAAACCAAATTCTGTTGCAAAAAATCCGGTTGTAAAATCAACCGTAACGGATTGTCCTGGTGTTCCTGGACATAAAACATAATATGAAGTTGTATTCGCTAAATAATTTCCTCCATTTCCTCCTGGATCAAAAAATGTCATTGTTGGGCCACAGGCCACCGTTGTAGCTCCTGGCATCACCGTTCCCATTGGAGTTGATGGTCCAAAAGCACACACTTGGTACGTCGCCTCATTCTCAAAAAAGTCCCAAACACGTATATAAACAGTTTCTCCAGGTGTCCCAGTATAGGTGATCTCTGCGACGTCAGCAGATGAGGTCGCATTATCACATCCTTGCTCAATCATATCATTACATCCTCCTGACCCTTCGGTATATAAGGACATTCCCATAATCATCCCTGGACCTCCTGGTTGATCTGTAGAACTCACTGTCAAAATTCCTGATGCAGGAACCACAGCGCTGTACCAAGCATCATTATCACTCCAACTGCCGCAACCAGGTTCAACAGGTGTTGAACTGGCCGTAGCGCCATTGTTAGAATAAGCAGAGTATGAACAACTTCCAGAACCCACTACTAATGGAATAGCTCCACAAGGATCATCATTACATAAATTAGGATAACATATTTGAACTTGATCTGTTAACGGTATACAACCGGGCATCGTGAATTCCCATTCAACTACGGCACAAGTACCAGGAACTGGAATTGTAATAAGAGAATTGGGATCATTAATGTTTGCAATGATTGGCGTACCGGAAATGATGTTCCATGTTCCTGTCCAACCCGCATCTGGTGCATTTCCTTGCAGAAAAACAACATTACATGTACTTACATCCAAACCAGCAGTCGGTTGCGTAACTGTAGAATTATAGGTAATCACAACTGCACCATTTGCTCCTGCACCTCCAGTAGGATTTAATCCTCCAGATTTCTCACCGCCGCCGCCACCGCCGCCGCCATAATTTCCGCCAATTCCACCTGGTACTCCAGCTCCTCCACCAGCACCACCGCCGCCGCCATTCGGGCCGCCTGCTGCACCACCTTGTCCACCAACCGGGTCAACACCGTTCGTTCCTGCACCGCCTGTAACGTTGATTGCCCAGGCCGATCCAGTACCTCCAGCGCCTCCAATACCTCCAGAGTTTTCAGGAAGACCTCCGATTCCACCAAAAGCCGTAAGACCAGAGAAGGGATTTAAATTTGTCTGACCACCATTAACACCACTACCTGCCGGGCCACCTCCAGCTCCACCGGCTCCAATTGTGAAGCCAATAATATCTCCAGGAGAGAGACCGCCAAATGTTGCCTCAGCATAACCTCCAGCTCCACCAGCTCCACCTCCTATAGTGTTACTATTAGAGCCACCGCCGCCGCCGCCGCCGCCATAGACAGCGATAGTAACGGAAGAAACCCCACAAGGAACAGTCCAAGACCCAAGTCCTGGTGTATCAAATATTTCGGTAATCTGGCTATACGATAAACCTGTGGACATAAACAGTACCACAGCCATTGTAAGTATTCTAGTAAATTGCTTCATAAGTAGACGTTTTCCTATCAACTATAACTTATTAGTTGTTAGATATTTGATGTCTATCAACTGTAACGTTAGTTATTAGACGTAACAATAAACCTAAATGTTTCAATAGATGAATATTTCATCTATTTCAATGAAGAAAGTGTAAGATTCATCGAGAATTTATTTAAGCTGATTATTTGAGAATAACAAGTCATAATTTTCATAGTTCAAGCATTAAACTACTTTTTTTGTTTTAAAAAAACTAATTATGCATGCATATATTTCTACAGAATCAAACCACAACTTCAAAAAAACTCTCACAATAGCAGTAAAATCAAGAGGAAACAACATTTTGATGTGCGAATAAAAAAAACATGGTGATTACGATTTCATAATCAATTTACTCTTCACGCATAACTATTTTATATGAAAAACTCTAGAAGAGAATTGCTTAAAATAAACATACATAGACAAAAAAAGGAGGGAAAACCCTCCTCATTATCACATGCTATTTTTAAGAAAAAGGATTTACTGTATCAACAAACCAGAAAGCAAATCTAAAAGATTAGGCATTTCAACATGCTTAGTCGAAACATCTACCTTACTACTTTCCGATGACGAACTAGAACTTTCCTCCGTCGTAGGCATCACATCAAGCGTTTCTGAAGACGTTTCGCCAACTTCAAACTGTCCATCTTGCATTTCTGATACAGCCTTTATTATTTCATCTACCGTAACCAAGTTCTTATCAAAAGACACCTTGGCAATATTAGTTGCTCGCTCTTCTTCAAAATTGAACTCTACTGATGACACCCCTCCGGTTCCTTTAAGTTCCTTTCGAATACTTCCACCACACCCCATTTCGCATACCATGCCATCAATTTCCATTGTCAACAAGCGATTAGGAACTACCACAACAACCTCATTAGTAGTCTCTTCATTGTCCAATTCAGCGATACTAGTATCAGAACTACAGGCAGAAGCAACAAAAAAGAAAGCTACAATATATAGGAGACGTTTCATATAAATCAATTTCAATTATTAACAAATATATGCTAAACCCAGCATTGTGTGAATCAAAAATTGTTAAAACTCTATCTTTGTATAAATAATTAACCGTGAAAATTAAAGAAGCAACATTCGTAATATCCAATACCGATGTCTCAAAGTGTCCCACCGATGGGAAACCCGAATATGCATTTATCGGAAGATCAAATGTTGGGAAATCGTCTTTAATAAATATGTTAACGGATCACTCCAAGCTTGCAAAGACCTCTGGAAGACCTGGTAAAACACAATTAATCAATCACTTTATCATTAATGATGACTGGTACTTGGTCGATCTTCCTGGCTATGGATACGCAAAAGCTTCGAAGACTTCTCGTGCTAAATGGGAGAAGTTTATAGTTGACTACCTGCAAACTCGAGAGTCACTCGTTAACGTATTTGTATTACTTGATTCTCGTTTAGAACCACAAAAAATCGATCTTGAGTTTATCAATTGGTGCGGTGAAAAAGGTATTCCATTCTCTATGGTGTTTACCAAAACTGACAAACTTTCCAGCTCGGCATTACAAAAGAATCTAGCGCGTTACAAAAAAGAAATGCAAAAAAACTGGGTAGAGCTGCCGCCAATATTCACAACATCAGCCACATCTAAGTTTGGCAGAGAAAAATTGTTAAATTATATCGAACGAATCAACGAAGCAATAGTTAAACAATAAGTGACTTTAGTGACATAGTATAAAGCATTATTTGCCGATATTTGTCTTATAACAAACTGATTATGATAGTAGAACAATTATACACTAAGTGCCTTGCAGAAGCGGCATATTACATAGAAAGCAACGGAGAAGTTGCTATTATTGATCCATTGAGAGAAACACAGCCGTATACGGATATGGCGAAAAATAATGGAGCGACTATTAAGTACATTTTTGAAACACATTTCCACGCTGATTTTGTGTCTGGTCACGTTGATCTCTCCCGAAAAACTGGAGCATCAATAGTTTATGGTCCAACAGCGAAGCCAGGGTTTGACGCAATCATTGCCGAAGACAACCAAGAATTTAAAATTGGAGATGTAACGCTTAAAGTGTTGCACACACCTGGACATACGCAAGAATCATCTACATATTTATTGATTGATGAGAATGGAAAAGAGACAGCTTTATTCACTGGAGACACACTCTTCTTAGGAGATGTTGGTCGTCCTGATCTCGCTGTTAAAACAGACCTTTCAAGAGAAGACTTAGCAGGAATGCTCTTCGATTCATTACGAAACAAGATCATGCCGTTAGATGACAGCTTAGTTATTTATCCTGGTCATGGCGCTGGCTCTTCGTGTGGTAAAAGCATGAGTTCAGAGACAGTAGGAACTTTGGGAGAACAAAAAGAGACAAATTATGCTTTACGTGCAGACATGACACGTGATGAATTCATTAAAGAAGTAACAGAAGGAATTCTTCCTCCACCTCAGTATTTCCCAAAGAATGCTGTAATGAATAAGATGGGATACGACTCATTTGATGAGGTTCTTTCCAAAGGTGTTCGTTCACTAGATCTTGAAGAATTCAATAAAGAAGTTGAAGAAGGTGCTTTGATTTTGGATGTACGCGATCAAGCTGATTTCATCAAAGGATTTATTCCAAACTCCCAATTTATTGGATTAAATGGAACTTTTGCCATGTGGGTAGGCGCATTGATTGAAGACATTCATAGAAAAATCGTCTTGATTGCTCCAGAAGGAAAAGAAGAAGAGGCCATTACTCGACTTGCACGTGTTGGATATGATAATGCCGTCGGAGTTTTAAAAGGCGGAGTTCATACTTATGCAAATGCGGGACATGACTTAAAGACAATAACCTCAATCTCTGGTTTTGAATTATCAGAGATGTATGGCAGTATTGATATCGTAGATGTGCGCAAGCCAGGTGAATACGACTCTGAACATGTTGTAGATGCAATGCATTATCCATTGGATTATATGAATGATAATATGGACAAGTTGGATAAGGACAAAACGTATCACATTCACTGTGCTGGAGGATATCGAAGTATAATTGCCATTTCATTATTAATGAAAAATGGATATACGCATCTAATAGATATTGCTGGAGGATTTGGAGCTCTTCATGAGACAAACATTCCTAAAACAGCATACGTTTGTCCATCAACACTCTAAAAGCGAGAATAGATCGTTTAAAGCCGGTTTCTTTGAAGCCGGCTTTTTTGTGCATTATTTTCTGCTACAATTCTATCGCATTTCCTACTTTTGCCACATGCAAAAAGAAGACAACCTGAAAGAAGTTATTTCACACGCGAAAGAGTACGGATTTGTATTCCCTTCATCGGAGATCTATGATGGCCTATCGGCGACGTATGATTATGGACAACTCGGTTCTGAATTGAAGAACAATATCAAATCATATTGGTGGAAATCAATGGTACAAATGCACGAAAATATCGTTGGAATTGATTCTGCCATTTTCATGCACCCAACCACTTGGAAAGCTTCAGGTCACGTCGATGCATTTAATGACCCATTAATTGACAATAAAGATTCCAAAAAACGTTACCGAGCTGATGTTTTGCTTGAGGATCATATCGAAAAATACAATCAGAAGATTGAAAAGGATGTTAATAAGGGAATCAAACGCTTTGGTGATGATTTTGACGAAGAGCAATTTAGAGCTACAAATCCAAATGTACTCCGAAACAAAGCGAAGATCGAGGAAATAGAGACTCGCATGCGTGAGACACTTGGGAAAAATGATCTCGAAGGTGTCCATGACCTAATCGTTGATTTGGGAATTGTTTGTCCAATTTCTGGAACAAAGAACTGGACAGAAGTGAGACAATTCAACCTCATGTTCTCCACTGAATTAGGCTCTGTTGCTGGAGATGCTGCAACAATATACTTACGTCCAGAAACGGCGCAAGGTATATTTGTCAATTTCTTGAACGTTCAGAAAACGGGTAGAATGAAAATTCCATTCGGTATCGCACAAATTGGAAAAGCTTTCAGAAATGAAATAGTTGCGCGTCAATTTATTTTCAGAATGCGTGAATTCGAGCAGATGGAAATGCAATTTTTTGTTCGCCCTGGCGAAGAAATGAAATGGTACGAGTACTGGAAAGATCAACGAATAAAATGGCACAATAAATTGGGACTAGGTGAAGAGAATTACCGTTTCCATGATCATATCAAATTGGCACACTATGCTAATGCAGCGTCAGATATAGAGTTTAACTTCCCGATGGGTTTCAAAGAACTTGAGGGGATTCATTCACGTACAGATTTTGACTTGATGCAACATGAGGAGCATTCTGGGAAAAAATTACAATACTTCGATCCTGAATTAAATAAGAACTATGTTCCATATGTGGTTGAAACTTCTATTGGCTTGGATCGTATGTTTTTAGCCGTTCTAAGTTCTTCATACAAAAACGAGACACTTGAAGATGGTTCTTCAAGGTCCGTACTGACATTGCCTCCCGCTTTGGCACCATATAAAGTTGCCGTAATGCCCCTAACTCGTAAAGAAGGTATGCCGGACAAAGCACGGGAAATATTGGATACCTTGAAATACGACTTCAATTGCCAATATGATGAGAAAGATTCTCCGGGGAAACGATATAGACGCCAGGATGCTATAGGAACACCTTATTGCGTTATGATCGACCACCAAACGATGGAAGATAACACGGTAACTATTCGCGATCGTGATACTATGAAACAGGATCGTGTTTCAATTGAAGAATTACAAGGAATAATTGCAAAAAAAGTGTCTATGACGAATCTATTGAAATAGATTTTAACTAGGCTTTTGACTTTTTTCTAGCCATTTGGATCAGTACGTAAATAAGAAAGATCCATGGCGCCCCATGCATTAGAAGATCAAACCAATCCATTCCGGCCATTGTTCTACCGTACCAAATATTTTGTATTTGTTTCCAAATATGAGGATGTGGAACGAATGGAGCGAGCCCAAGTGTAAGGCTTGCCATTAATGCCAATTGTAATTGTTTATTTTTCATTTTCGTTTAAATGGTGCTATTAATTGACCCAAGAATTTTTTAGGGTACTGTTCGTCTTTTGGAAAACCCAATTCGATATCTCTACCATCAGATGGAATATAGTTTGTTCTAAACAAATAATCCCAAATACTTAAGGAGATTCCAAAGTTCATCCCGTATGGGTGTGATTTTGGCAATTCTTTAGCGTGATGCCAAATGTGCATTTTAGGGTTGTTGAAAAAATACTTTAAAGGGCCATAATCCCATCCTAAATTTGCATGGTTCAAATGACCAATTAGTACAGTGAAATAGTATACATAAAAAGCATTCTGAAGGTCAAACCCGAAGATGAGTGACAGCGTAACATATTTTACTGGCTCATATGCGAAGGTCTCCAGAAAATGATAACGCAAATGAGCTGCAAACCCCATTTCTTTAACCGAATGGTGTACTTTATGAAACTTCCAAAATAAAGGAACACGATGTAACATGACGTGAACTCCCCATTGCACAAAATCCGCTATGAAGAAAAAGATGATTAGTTGAACGACCCAATTTAATTCAGAAAGATCAACTAAATGACCTCCTTCATATCCCATTTGAGTCATTATTGCAATGAATCCACGGTAAATCAATGCTACAAAAGCAGCAAAGAATACAACACGATACAAAAAGAAGTTGAAGAACATATAAAAAGAATCCAACCAAAAGTCTTTTCTAATTTTGGATTGATTCTTACGCCATGGAAGTAAAATTTCTAATCCCCAAATCAATACTGAAATGAGGATTAGAAAATAAAACATATTTAACCTCCCATAAAGAAATGGTTTAGAAACAATATTTACGAGACCTTTAAAGGCCCCGGAATAACTATTCGCTATGAGGTCAAATAAATCTGTTAACATACTAATCTACGTAAGGAATCATTTTCGTCCAAGCACCGCCATTGTACGCTTCAATTCCAGCCGCTTTCAATTGGCCTTTAGCCGCACCTGAACGCATTCCTGAAGCACACACCGTGATCACTGGCACCTGCAAGCTTTTAATCTGCTTCATTCTGCCAGCCAAATTTCCCAATGGAATGTTTTCCGATCCTGGAACTGCACCACCCGAATATTCACCTTTACTGCGAACATCAATAATTACTGCTCCGTCAGCTAGTAATTTCTTATAATCTGTTTTTTTAAATAATCCGAACATAATGTTTCTTTTCAACGAATGTAGATCATTTCTGTTTATCCCAATGTAACGAAAGTTGCAGTAATACTAACAAAAAAATGCCAACTCGATTGAGCCGGCATTTGAACTACTAATGATAACTTTTTCATTCTAATCTCTATTTTTTGTCCTCAACCAATATAGCTGGACGCACTTCATTTATCTTGTTGAATTTGATTTGTTCTTATGAATTAATTCGCTTTCTTTCTTAATCAATACTGCTTTCCGCTACTTAAAATCATCTTAATTATTATTTCTGCAATAATTCCTTAATCTCTTGTAGTTCTGCCTCCATACGATCGATTTGTTCTTGCTGATTCTCAATAACCGCTTGTTGTTCTTTAACTGCTTGGGTTAAAATTGGAACCATCAAAGTGTAATTCACAACTTTAAATTCTTCTTTTTGTGTCTCTACACTCATTCCAGCTCTGTGCTCTACATTCGAATTTAGATCAAGTGTTTTCTCTTTTACCAATGTTGGCAACACCTGCTCCAAATCTTGAGCTATGAATCCATAAGTTAATCTGTCGGCATCAAAACCAATATGAGGATACTTGTCTGTATCATAAAAATAGGAAACTGGCTCTAATTGCTTGACGATATCAAGAGCACTTTCAATTGGGTTAATATCGCGCTTAAGTCTTCTGTCAGACCCAAAATAGGTTCCTGCACTAAACACATCGGCATTGAAATAACCAGCCCATCCTGTGTACCCGCCTGTGAAAAACAGATCTCCTTGTACGGCATTCCCACTCTCATTGTTTGCACTGCCCAATACACCAACTCCTCCTGATCCAATTGTCGTATTATTTAAACTAATTCCAATTACCGCTGATGCAACCTGAGCAGAACCACTATAATTAACCGTACCCATCAGACATCTATTCCCATTTCCAGCTGCAGTGTTTTGAAACCTCGCCGCAGCTCCAACGGCAGGAGCATTGTCCCATTGCATGAGCCAAACATTTTCACCAGTAGAAATAAACTGAAGTGGAGAAACTGGTGTGAGCGTATTAATACCAATCCGATTGGTTCCCGCATCAACGAAAAACATATCATTTTGTCCATCTGACTCTATTCTAAAATTTCTATCTAGACCTTGCTCATTAAAAACAAATTGAGTGTTCGCATCTAAATCAACTGAAGTAGCGCCATTCTCCATGATTCTTAGACGACCATCATTAACATCGTCTGTTAATATCATTAAGTTAGTACCAGCTGTATTGACATCTCTCCAATAAACATCATCGCCAAAAAATGAAATTCCATCGTCTCTTACGAGAAATGTTGATGTCGCATTGTCTTGGATGTTAAAATCGCCTGTACCATTTAAATTCCATACCATATTAAAAGCTCCTTGAGTGACAGTTGTGTTCTCAACCAATGGCCCACCCATTCGGATACTTGCAGCACCTCCATTATAGTACAAACCATTATCGACTGTTGGTGCCGTTGCAGAAGCCCATGAATAGTTTCCTGCGCCGTCAGTAGTCAATACCTGTCCCAATGTACCATCAGCAATATTCGCTAAAACACCTGTGGGTGAAGAAGATACTAATCGATATCCAACTCCGGAAAGGTTGGTAATTCGTGCTCCTCCCACCACATGTAACTTCTCTGTTGGAGTGTTTGTTCCAATTCCCACGTTCTGCGCAATCGCTAAGTCTGCATAAAACAAAGCTGCCATTGACAATAAAGCTGATACTATTTTCATAATTCTATTTGTTTTCTTTGATGAAACGTTTGTTGATCGACTTCCCTGAAATCGTATCAGTCAACGTTATATAATAAACTGTTGGCGCCCATTCGTTTGATGGAACATTGATCACTGTGTTTCCTTCTTGTGCAACAAATGAACGTTGTGCAACAATTTGACCTAATGAATTGTGAACTTCCATTTCTAAATTCATATTCTCCTCTGAGAATATAGAAAGATAGAAATCTTCAAATGACGGATTTGGATAAAGTAGTACTGAATTCTCATTAAATCCATCCCCTTTTTTGACGATGCTTGCGACAACCGTTGGCGAGTAATCGTCTGTTCCATCTAGATCTACACTACGAACTCTGTAGTAGAAATCTTGAAAGTAACGAACGTCGTAATCATGGTAAACATACGTTTGGGGACTATTTGGTCCACCTGTACCGGAGATGTCACCCACATATTCAAAGGAAGCTCCATCTTCAGATCTTTCCAATTCATAATGACTTAGATTGACTTCATTGGCCACATTCCATGTAACATCAATGTGATCAACAATACCCTGCGCATTAATGTCTAACAATTCAGCTGGCAAGGCCGATACTGGCGCTGCCACAGAAAATTCACTAAATCCTGATAACCCTGCACGAGTAAGCCCTACTGGTGATGGACCACAATCGTTAACCGTTCCCTGGAAACTATTATCCTTGGTAATTGCCCAAATTGGCGCTGCTATAAAATTATCATCCTGAGGCCAAATTTGAATTTCATACAATCCTGCTCCAGCACCCGTAATATCATCAAACATCCATTCACCATGATCTACTCCTCCAAAATAATCCATTGTCTCCCCAGTACATTCTAATTGCACTGCAAAGGCATTTGGACTTCCCGTCTCAAAATAACCCGATATAACATCATAATTGTTTACACCAAAATTTAAATGTGCATATTGAAATCCTTTTTGAGCACCTGCTCCTGCTGGTTCTAACCCAACATAATAACCGTACACTCCTCCTGCAGCTGATACAGCTCTTCTCAATTTACCTTCAACATAACCGTAATCAAGTACTGACATATTCCCTCCCAAATCAACCGATTCGTCGAGGAAATTAGCTCCTCCAGCAGTAGGGTTCATCATACCAAAAATCGCATTATGCCCAGAACCATTGGCGAACGGAATTGCTCCGGTCAAACCTACATCTCTTGTAATAACCCTATTGTTCGGTGCAGCAACAACATTAAAATCGACTGCCCCCCTAACGTCAGCAACGTAATTTTGACCACCTACATTGCTACTCCCGTCAGCAATCAAATAAACAATCCCTTGATCATTACCCAATTCTAAATTGTAAAAAGAACCATCGTTCACGCCAATTTGTCCTTGCCCACCTCGCACAGCATAGCTCCCTGAAATAAACTGGCGTTCTCCTGTATTTACATCTGAGTTCTGCACCAGAAAGGTTCCGGTTCCACGTTGCTGAAATAAATTGTCCGAGTATGCATTACCTTGCATCTTAATAAAACCATCATTATGCAGAGTGCCTGATCCTTGACGCATATGAACATCTCCCAATACATGAACTTCGGCTCCTGCCTGAACATGTACTAATGCACCATCATTGTAAAATTCATTGTTGTGCTGCGCTGTTATAGTTGATGCGCATAGTATCGACAAAATTGTAGTAGCTATTCTCAATTGTATAAGTATTAGTCACGGCGAAGATAACTCTTTTATTTACAGCACACAAGAGTGTGCATTTGTAATTTATTAACACTTACTTCTTGAGATATACACGATAAGATAACAAAGCCGGCAAGCCCAAAACAAACACAAAAGCGATGATATAGCCTTTGGTTGTTAAGTAGAAATCTTTTACATGTACCATATCTGCCTCATCATATCCTAACCCAATAAAATAAGACAAGCTTAATGGCCTTTCTATAGAATAAGACCGCAGAGGTTCTTCGATTTCTATAACTCCATCAAACAAGTTAATCGGCAGTGTAAAAAAGATCAGCGCCAGTACAAGTGAAGTACTAAAAAATAGAATTATCGATTTTTTCATTCTCTGTGCGAATATTGTCTATGCTATTTGCGAAGCACGAAGTTACTCTTAATTTTACAGAAATGAAGGCGACGCTCGGATACCTATGTAGTTCAACAAGTTGGGGCGGTTTAGAGATGAACCACTTACGAAATGCCTTTTGGATGCAAAACAGAGGGCATTGCGTTCTCATTTTATGCGTTGAAGGAAGCCCTTTGGCTCAGCATGCAGTCGAAATGATGTTAAAGGTAATCCACATCAAAAAGCACCGAAAGTATTATGACTTCAAAAATGCGCGCAGTCTAACGAGGATAATTAAAGATAAGTCAATTACCCACTTAATTATTCGTTCCAACGAAGATGTTAGCATTTCAGCAGCGGTTAAGTCTAAGCTTGGTAGACGCCTACATACCTCCTATTTCATGGAGATGCAAATTGGAGTTAAAAAAACGAACTTATTACATACCTTGCGTTTTAGATACATTGACCTTTGGTCTTGCCCTCTCAACTGGTTGAAGGAGCAAGTAGAAAAACTCACTAACTTCCATAATAAATTGGTTGTTATTCCTTCCGGGCTGAACTTAGAACAATTCTCTCGTCTACCTGAAAAATCTGATTCACGTTCCGAATTAGAACTACCAAATAATGTTTTCATTTTTGGCCTTATCGGACGTTTTGATCGACAAAAAGGTCAGCTCTTACTTTTGGACGCCATGACAAAAAGCAAACACTCGAACTACAGCGTAGTTCTGTTAGGCGAACCAACTTTAAACGAAGGTGATATCTACTACAATCAAATGACTGCAATTATAGATGAGAAAAGTTTAAATGAACGAGTTCACATTCGTCCATTCCGAAAAGATGCCGAAGTTTTTTATAACGCCATCGATTGGTTAGTAATGGCGACTGAAGCTGAAACTTTTGGGATGGTTACTATAGAAGCTTTAGCTTGCGGCCGACCAGTGCTTGGTAGCAATGCAGGTGGAACACCTGAAATACTTCAAAACGAAAAAGGAGGTCGGCTTTTTCATACACTTGATTCAACTGATCTTGCGCTACAAATTGATCATATATTAGATAATTCCGATCACTACAACTCTGACGAATTAAAACAAATGGCCAAAGCATATAATCATATAGATGTATGCAAGAAGGTGGAGAAAGCACTGGGCTTAGTTGAGTAGCCATTCCCACAATCTTTATAATTAATTCTCGTTAACTTAGTTGGTCAGATGAATTTGTACAGCAACAAGCAGAAATGGAAAATCGCTCTAATGGTTTTCGCGCTCCTCAGTGTTGGGGCATCCTTGTTTGTTTCCAACAGTATCGTTTCAAAGGTAAGTGATCGCGAACGTGAAAGAGCAAAGCAATGGGCGGATGCTATCAAAAAGAAAATAGAATTAGTACGTCTGACCAATGGAACTTTTTCACAACTCAGAGATCGAGAGTCTGAAAAGATGGCTTTGTGGATCGATGCGACAAAAGAAGTCTCCAAGGACACCCCCCTAAACCAGGATTTTGAAAAAGACTTCCCTCGCAGAATAATCGCTCGTAATACTGAGATCCCAGTAATATTGCTCGATGATCAGCACAATTACTCCGGAAGTATTAACCTCGGGTTTAATGAAGATACTTTGCAAAAGCAGCTGCCAAACCTCAGTGAAGAAAAGGTGATTCAGATTTTTGAAGACTCAGCAGTTCGCCTTGCCAATGAATGGCAGAAGAAGAATTCTTCTTTTACCATTGAAGTTTACCCGGGTTTTTTTATGTCCTATTTTTATACTGATTCTAAAGAAATTGTTCGCCTAGAAAGAGAACGCGACTCTCTAATTGCGGCCTTTAACGATGATCTGATTAATAATGTAGGACTCGTACCTGTTCTTCTCGTTGACACAAAAACCAACGAGATTGTAGGTACTAACATTGATGAATATACAATCAACCCATCTAACGTCAATGAGGTTATCGATGAGTTAAAAGCAGAAAATGACCCCATCATTATTGATTTCAAAAACGGTACTACGAATGCTCTTTACTTTGATGATAGTCCTGAATTAAAACAATTACAGTATTTCCCTTATATCCAATTCTTAGTCATTGGGCTGTTTGCACTTATCGGATACTTGATTTTCAGCACTTTTCGAAAAGCTGAACAAAACAAGGTGTGGGCAGGAATGGCTAAAGAAACAGCTCATCAATTGGGCACCCCTCTTTCATCACTCATTGGTTGGATTCAGTTACTAGAATCACAGGGGACTGACCCTATGATCACTACTGAAATGCAAAAAGATGTCGATCGACTCGAAAAAGTAACCGATCGATTCTCAAAAATTGGATCAGGTGCATTATTAGAACAAACAGATGTTGGTGCAACCGTCAAAAATATAATTGAATATTTACGCCCTAGGATTTCTGATAAAGTTGCTTTGACGATCTCAATTGAAGAAAACTCAAATGCTCATCACAACGCATCACTTATTGAATGGGTAGTAGAGAATATTTGTAAAAATGCCGTGGACGCGATGGAAGGAGTTGGGGAACTTGACATTCGTGTACATACATCCTCCTCAACTCAATCAGTGAATATTGATATTAAGGACTCAGGAAAGGGGATTCCATCAAATCAACTGAAGACAATTTTCGAACCCGGATTTTCTACAAAAAAGCGAGGTTGGGGTCTTGGCCTATCACTCGTTAAACGAATCGTCAAAGAATACCACAAAGGCAATGTTTTTGTCCTTGAATCTGAGGTAAACGAAGGCACAACATTCCGTATCAGTATTCCATCAAAGATTTTGGAGGTCAACTTGACGCATTGAAATAAATGATTTAACAATTACCTCTCCTACGTCAGGAACCTCGACATGAATTAAGTATACTCCCGAAGCCACTGGTATACCACTTCTATTAATCAATAACCAATCTTGGAATGTAACCGGACTATCCTTAACGAAGGTCTTTATCAATTTCCCTTGAGTATTGTAAATATTTATGTTACAACGCTCTGGTAAGTTTGTGATTTTCACTCTCGAATCCAGTCTGTTATTCTCATATTCGGAATATGCCTTATAAGGATTTGGTACAACATTAATCAAACTAAGCGCATCAAATAAAACATCAGCACTTCCTGTTTCTGTACGTATATCATTCATACTCCATGAGTACATTGGCTTACCACTATTTGGTCCTCCGGTTGGATTTACTCGATTTGAAAAGTCTTTGTATTCCTTGTTTACTCGTAGACTAATGGTTGCAGTCGTTGATAACAAATCCATCGTAGGAGCAAGCAGAGGGTATGCTACCCAACTTATACTTCCATAAACATTCCGTTTTGCAGTAACATCATTCCCTTCAATTGCCAACATATCATTATAAAGAATATGACTTGCCGTATTCTCAGCTTCTGATGGGATGTACTCCTGATAATCATATCCAAGAACGTAACTATTCTTAGATTTATGAGCGTAACTCCATACATAAACAGGATGCATTCCTCCCATTATTGGGTTATTATTATCATCTCTCAAACGTTCAGTAGGGTTCCAAATCATGTCAGCCCCATTATCTGTCACGAGAAATGAATTCTCTCCAAACGCCATGTATAATCGAGCTCCAGACTCAATGTCAATGGCATAACCAGGAAACCATCCCATTCCTGTTGTTCCAGAATTGTCAGGGCTTCCATACTTATCAACACTTGCACTCTTCCTCATTTCTCCAAGTTGCGCACCACCTACATTAAAACTCGGTTCTCTACCTAACTCAATTACAGGGCAACGCGTCCATTTCGACTTGTCAGATGTTAGTACAATGTCAACACTTGGAAGGAAGCTTATAGAAGCATTTCTTCTTGCCGCTGTTGGTGAAGCATAGTTATAGTATGCCATTGGCATATAACTAGATTGGTATCCAACAACTCTATGTGGAGCTACCGTACCTCCCAAAATCTTCGCCCATTTCTTATCTGTATCCACTGTTAATTCATCTGGGTAGAAACAAGGGTTACGGAAATCTGGCAAATCAGGTTGACAGTCCTCAGGATCTGTTGGATCATAATCACCAGAACGGATCCAGTTTGTAGGGTAGAAACCATCATTGTCAGAGACTCCAGATAACCATCTTTTGGAACTATCATCATAGGTTAAACTGGCCTCAAGCAATTCGGTAGTTCTTGCATCTGCCCCCCCTGTTGCTCCGTCAGGCAGAAAATACAATTCCTGATTGATTTGAACAGAAACACCCCATTGTGGGATTAATTGTTCATTATTCGTTTCAATAGCAACTTCAGATGAAACAGACTCTAATAGTTCACCGCCCTCGGACGCATATCTATTAACTGTCCAAGAAGCCGTATCTGCACCGTTCATTGTCGACGTGCTATAATCTTCAAATACACATTCATAATATCCATCAGCAACATTTAGTGGATCAACGACTTTAATATTGATGGGACCACTTCCATAATCATAAATTGGCTTCTCCATGTAGCCATTACTCACAATGTAATCTTTTGAACCCTGAGTTAATTCAAGCGCACGTCCGCCATTTCCAAAACCATCCAAACGTTTAATCAATGGGCCCGATCCATATGTAAGACTAGAAATTGTCCCATCCGCCTCAGGCGATGGGTTGTGCGGAATACACTCTACAACCTTCACCTCTCCATAAGCCGCTTTCCTACTTGCGAGATAATTCTTCTTTTGACCGTCTAATCCCGTTGGATCATTTGGATCGTAATCTTTGTAGTTGTTATATGAATAAGCTATCGCTAAATAATAATACCTTTTGAAATTGACGAGTTTAGTATCACCATTAGCAAACAGGTCTTCGGTTACTCTGAAGCTATGCCGTATCCCCTTGTTTTCACCATCTACCTTTTCTACAGGTATACTTGCTCCGATTACATCATCAAATTCAAAATTGATTATTCGGTCAATATCATCTTCAATATCACATTGCGCTACGAGACGTGCCTTTGTGGCATCTTCAATATCTGATATAGAAACTGCGCTATTTACCAATTGATAAACCTGATACCCTTGGAAACGATAGAACTTGTCTGCTAATGTATCTTCTGCAACGATGAACGGATCAAATTCAACATATTGTTCAAGATAATTATTCGAATTGACAGGATTAGCAATTGTCAGAATCAACTCATTCTCCAATTCCTGAAAGGACAGCTCTGGTGCATGCGGAGAGTCGAGAACCTTAAAGCAATTTTCAAAGAGTGATTGCGCTTTATCATCAGCTCTTTTTAGAACTTCAACAGAAGCAAAAGGCCCTCCGCCAGCTGACTGAGCCCATACAACACCCACAGTAATATTATTCACCGCGCCTGGTTTCAATATAAATGGACCAGCAGACTGAACGAATCTTCTATCATTAGGAGGGTTTCCTGCAGTTTGTTCCGTCCACGGTGCTTGAGGAACACCACCTGTCCCCCAACCTAAAGGATCTGTATCTCCTGGGAACATGAAATCACATTCCACTGCTGGATCTGCCGCTGGATCAGAAATATGTCCGGAACCTCCATAAAAAAACCGGGTACCATCTTTCCAAAAACCTCGCAAATAACTATAGTAATCTGCAGCAAATATTGGATCCGTTTGACTGGGATTTGCTCCATTCGTAGTATTACTGTAGTAAAGAAAACGACGCATCCCATAACGCTCATTGTCTACAACACCATCACCGTAACCAATTCCATTTAGTGCTTCACCTGCACCAATTCCATAATCATTATCTTGATTATCATTATCCTGATATGGCCCTTCAAAAAAATCAACTCCAACTGCCGGAGGGTTTTCTCCATAACCAAAGAATCCACTATTATCACCGTCAAAATTGTCTCCATTGTAATAATACCCCAGCCCTCTATTCACATCACATCCAACATAATCATCGAAAGGATCCCCCAAGGCTCCATCAGTAAAACAACCGAAATAGGTGTCATATAAAGTTTGTGTGCCCCGATTTATTAGCTCATAATTATAGAAGGTCATGTTATTAATCTCATCATTTGAAGCAAAGGCAAAAGCTTGAGCCCGGATTTCCATTCCTATCGGGTCAGCTCCAGTTTCAGTGTGGATATTTCCTTTATCGTTCATTATCCACCAATAATTCAAATCACCGTACAATGAAACACGCCGATCATTACCACAATCTTTTGTCTTGTGAATATCATGCCAAGGGTAATCTCCATCTTCCCATCTATATTCGCCATCTTCATTTCTGTCAAAAAAGGGAGCTAGATAATAATCTTGCCCTTGCGCTACATCACCATGTGCAGGCCAATCTTTTATCATATTAGGCACTTCGTAATTCGGAAATAATTCGGACTGTGTAGACGTGCCGTACAAAGCATCGTCTACGCCTGCTTGAAACCATGCATCAAATTCTCGGATATCATCTTGCGTCGTGATGAAATGCTTGTCATATGCCTCACAATTTTCTGAAGTTGTTTCAGCCTCATTCATGGATAACGGTCCGGTCCAATAATCTTGACCTGAACGATATCGCAAGGCCGCCAACTTCAACTGATTGTTCACATCTACTCCCCCTAGCCAAAGAGCCGAAGTAAACAAAGCCATAATCCCTGAATTTTTTGGGACTTCATATTGAGCTAAATTTTGACCTGGTACCTGCCACAAGTTACCAGCGGTATGTATCATAGCTCGAACATTATTCAACTCCATATATGTGGTGGTTGAAGGTGGTGTACAACCCGCTGCTTTTGAAATATTCACCTCAACTGGTTCGCTTCCAGCATAAGGCTGTGCAAAACCATGTAACGCAAATCCAAAGCAAAGAATGGAAAGCCATGTTTTCATAATGTAATTTTGAACAACCAAAGTATGAATTATTTAACAGAACACATACTGTATGATAGTGTCAATGAGTAATCTGTAGAATTGAATGAGCAAATCATTTTTTCAGTCGTTCAACGAATTCAATCAGAAGTTCGGTAATATCATCATATTCGTTAAAACTTAACTCGCTGTATTCATCGAAAACATCATGGTAGTGCTTATTTGGACCCATTGTATAAATGAAAAATGACGGCACTCCATTCTCTGTAAACCAATAGTGGTCAGAGTTTGCAGCTGGCCCACGCTTCTTTACTTTTTCCAGTAATTTATTCTCATCATTGATCTCCACTAAGAGATTAAACTGTTCTTCAAATAGTGTAGCATTGACCACTGTAATGCCCTCTTCTCCACTACCCATTATATCTAGGTTGATCAAAAATTTGATTTTGTCCAGTTTGAGAAATGGATTATCTACAAAATGCTTAGACCCTACGAGTCCAGCCTCTTCACCAGAAAATGCGATAAACATGATATTATAAGCTGCGGGATTTTTTTTGAAATGATTAGCCATTGTTAGCAACATAGCTGTGCCCGAAGCATTGTCATTGGCACCAGGAAAATAGGTGTCAACTCCCATTCTTCCCAGGTGATCATAATGTGCGGTAAACACAACCGTCTTCGCACATTTCTTTTTTGATGGAATATAAGCGATTACATTTTGCGTTTCGTAGTTTGGGATCAATTTAGCTTCAATTTCAACATCGGTATAGGCCCCTCTTTCAAAAACTGAATCTTGTATCTGTATATAGAGTTTGTAACGTTGTTCTCTTCCTACAGACCAAGTAAATTTCGTGTCAATCAACTCAATAACAGGGACAATTCGCGCTACCTCGGCTGCAAGGCCCCGCAACTCTTTCAAAGTATCTTTAGAAACATTTGTATAATCAAAAAGAAGTGCATTTTCTTGTGTTTCCCCTGATATTACCTCTTGAATTGCGGCCTGAATATATGGGATGTCAAAGGCCATGTCTTTGGGGATTTCCTTAGCCAATAGTTTGATATTATCAGTGCCTTGCGAACTAGGGTTAATAACAAAATCTTTTCCAGCAGTAAGTACTCGCCCATTATTAGCAATTCGCATCTTACCCGGAAAAGTATTGACATCTATTGTGAAAGGTTGAAAATAAGTCTTCCCGTATGGTTTAACGCCTATTCCTTCAAATTCCGCGGCCAAAAACTCTGCTGCAATTGAATCACCCTTATTCACATAACCTCTCCCGTGAAATTCTGGAGAACACAAAGTCTCTGTTATTCGGCGAACTTCCTCAATCTGTCCGTTCACAGATGAAACTAGAAAAAGTGCACCAATTATTAACAGTTTATGCATAACGTCTATTCACGAATGTCAAAAACTCCACTACCGATTCTTCTTCTGGATCCCACGCATGTTCAGATGCCAGTAGATCTACTTTTGTTCGGGCAGATTCAAAATCAGATTGTGAGTCTAGAACCTTGATGGCATCGCTGAATAGTTCGCTTGATCCATCAAATAAGTCATTTATATAGCGGAGTTTTTGATTTAATCCAAATGCTCCCACCAAAGTCTCCAATTTAGCATCCGCAAACTGCGATCCCAATGAGTTGTCTTCAATTTTTATTTTCTCCCAAAATGAAGGTATGGCTGAAGGAGTATCTATCTGCTCCCTTTCAACAGGTAAAATAGTCTCCTGCACTGATTCCGGTTCCTCGACAACAACAGGTTCTTCCACTACTGACTCTACAATATGTGCAGGTTCTTCATCAACTTCATCAGTAGAAATGTCATCAAAGATGGAAAATTCTAAAGCCGGATTTCCCTCTGATTCCTCTTCAACAATTTCTTCTTTTTCACCTTCTTCTGGAGCATGGGTTTCTTCATTCACATGCGATTCAAAAGCCTTATACTTTAAAATAATGCTTTTTTCATGTAGTTCTCCTGTTGCTTTTTCCAGATCTATCAATTCATTAAGACTTAACTCACCTTTTTCCAATTTGTCAATTAGTGCTTCAATTTCTCTTAGTTGATTCTTGTATGCTTCTAAATTTTTCATTTGCTATTTTGGTAAATCGACTTTTCAACATTTTAAATAAGTTGCTAACGAAGTTCAAAAACTGTGCAACTTAATAACGATTTTTATTTTTCAAAGTTACCGAAGAAAACTTGGCAATATTGATTGAGTTTGACTTTTTCTCTTCTGTTACTTGTTGATAACCTAATAAGCACGTACTTATATGTTTTTAGAACATTTTCCAGATGAAGGAAGACAACATGGCTGGATAGAAGTTGTATGCGGTTCTATGTTTTCCGGTAAAACTGAAGAGTTGATTAGGCGTTTAAAGCGTGCAGAGTTCGCTCAGCAAAAAATCTTATTGGTGAAACCAAAGGTTGACGACCGTTATCACAAAAAAAATGTTGTAAGTCATCAGGGAAATAGTTTTGAAGCAATTTGCGTTCATTCAGCAGCCGGAATTATTGATCTCTGGGAGAAAGAAAGAGTCGTTGCAATTGATGAAGCACAATTTTTTGACGACGGTATTGTGGAAGTATGTACACATCTAGCATCTAGGGGAGTCCGTGTTATAGTAGCGGGTTTGGATATGGATTTTAAAGGTGTTCCTTTTGGTCCAATGCCTAAACTTCTGAGCATTGCGGAATATGTAACTAAGGTTCATGCGATTTGCGTATCTTGTGGTAACTTAGCACAGTTTTCGCACCGAACAGTGGACGATAAAGAGCAAGTGCTTGTTGGAGCAGTTGAAGAATACAAACCTCTTTGTCGATCCTGTTACAACAAAATTTTGCATTGAAACTTGATTACGCATACACAGATTTAGCCTTATTATTTACGGATACAGCTGTACAAGACGACTCAATTATTCACTCAGTCGCGTTTGATTCCCGCAGAGTTTCTAGTGGTGATGGTGTGATTTTCTTTGCGTTAAAAGGTGTTTTCCGCGATGGACATGAGTTTATTCAAGATGCATATGAAAGAGGCGTACGTCATTTTGTTGTCTCTGAGAAGGGTTGCACAAGTCAGCTAGTCGACGCACAAGAGATTGTAGTTGAAGATACATTTGATGCGCTTCAAAGCCTTGCGAAACATCATCGATCTAGATTCAACTGTCAAGTTGTAGCAATTACTGGTAGTAATGGTAAAACTACAGTCAAGGAATGGTTGAGCCATCTACTTAGTAAAAAGTTTTCAATAGCCCGAAGTCCTAAGAGTTATAACTCAAAACTTGGCGTCGCTATATCCCTTTTAGAATTAACAAGTACAACCGATGTTGCAATAATAGAAGTTGGAATTTCCAAAAAAGGAGCAATGAATACTCTTCGTGAAATGATTCAGCCAACCCATGGAATTCTGACATCTTTTGGCTCAGCACATAGTGAGCAATTCGACTCTACAGAAAGTCATTTTAATGAAAAATTGACATTATTTGAAGGTGCAAAACTATTCATCTATCCAGAAATAATTGGTTCTCTTAGTATAGATAATGCTGTTGTCATTTCGAACAACATGCATGAACAACTGCTTGAAAAATTGTCATTTACTGATCCTATAAGTCGTCAAAATGCACGACTCGCGATCTCAATGGCATTGGAACTAGGTGTTGAGGCTCAAATTATTTCTGAAGCCGTGAGTGAATTAATACCATTGGCTCTTAGACTTGAATCATATGATGGTGTCTCGGGTAATACAATTATCAATGACACTTATAATCTTGATAGCGAATCACTTCGTCTTTCGCTGGAATACCAACTTGCAAATGCAGGAGATAAGAAAAGGATTGTAATCATCGGTCTTGAAAAAAAAGACCTGACTATGGAGGAACAGATTTCAACTATTATTCGACCTTTTCAGCCTTCCGAATTTCGTTTTCATTACGCAGATCAACCGATCAATTACAACTACTCTGATGCAAATATTCTTATAAAAGGTACGCGAGCTGCCAAAATGAAAAAAGTTGCACAGAAGTTTAAACAACAAAATCATCAAACCTATCTAGAAATAGACTTAACGGCCATTCGTCATAATATTAATTATTACAAGTCAAAGCTTAAAAATGAGACGCGTCTCCTTTGCATGGTAAAGGCATCTTCCTATGGTTCTGACGCACGAAAAATGGGAGAGTTTCTAGAGCGAATGGGCGTCGATTATTTAGGTGTAGCGTATGCGGATGAAGGCATTGAATTACGTAAAAACGGTATTGAATTACCCATACTCGTAATGAATTGCGAGGAAAGTGCTTTCAGCCAATGTATCGAATATAAGCTGGAGCCTGCAGTTTATTCTTTACGCCAATTGAACAGTTTTATTACGGAACTAATTCATCAAGATAAGATGAACTATCCAATTCATGTCAAACTAGAAACAGGTATGAATCGACTAGGGTTTTCACAAAATCAACTTACCGCACTAATAGATCTAATAAAGGGACAACCTGAGATTTATGTCAAAAGCGTTTACTCGCATTTAGCGGAATCAGATATTGAAGAATCTACTTTTACCCAAGGGCAAATTGATACTTTTAACTTATGTGCTGATCAACTGGATAATGAATTCTCATATTCGATTATGCGTCATGTTTTGAATTCATCTGGAATACTAAATTATCCCGAAGCGCAACTGGACATGGTTCGATTGGGTATTGGAATGTATGGTATATCAACTAATGAATACCTGAGACCTGCAGTATCCTGGTATAGCTCAATTTCACAAGTAAAAACACTTTCTTCCGGTGATGCTGTCGGTTACAACCGCACATTTATCGCAGATAGACCTATGCGCATTGCAATTATTCCTGTCGGCTACGCTGATGGGTTTCGAAGAACTTTAAGTCAAGGGAAAGGCGGAGTCTTTATTAATGGTAACTTTTGCCCAACTGTTGGAAGCGTCTGTATGGACATGATAATGGTAGACGTTTCCAGCCTTGATGTATATGCAGGTGATTGTGTTGAAATAATTGGAGTTCACCAGTCCATAGAATCTTTCGCTAATACCCTTGAAACTATACCTTACGAAGTAATGACCAGTTTCTCAAAACGTGTACACCGGCTCTTTATAGATCAATAATTTAGAGGCCTAAATCTAGGTTCAATCCGCTCAAATTTCTAGTTTCATTAACGTCAAATTTTTTACTGATAAACCAAACCCCCGCTTTCACCTTACCCGTCAGCCGAACTTCTAAGTTTTTCCTATTGACCAATCCCATTGCACGAAACATTGCGCCTTTGGCTAATGTGGCAGTCATCGGAGCCTCAATTGTAGTCTCCTGCTTTGCCTTCATTTTAATTTTTTTGTCAAGACGGATCTTCCCAATGTATTCGTCTTCAATATAGAGATCGAGCGTTGAAGGTTTTATCTTTACCGCATAACCATTTTCATTATAGACTTTTGCTCCAGCCTTTAATTTAATATTCCTACCATCAATTTCTTCGACTTTGATCGACTCTCCCCCTCTAAACTCTGGCTCATAAAATGTACATGAAACCAGAATAAACACACAGCCAATGACGGCAAGTAAATTCTTCATGATTAAGATGTTAACAGTTCTCTATAATAACTGAAGAAATATGGAATTGTTTCAATTCCCTTGTAATAATTAAACAATCCGAAGTGTTCATTAGGTGAGTGAATTGCATCGCTATCCAACCCAAACCCCATTAATATTGACTTTAGACCAAGCTCCTTTTCAAACATTGCCACAATAGGAATAGATCCTCCACTACGCATTGGTATTGGCTTTTTTCCAAAGGTTTTTTCATAGGCTAAGCTAGCCGCTTTATACCCCATCGAATCAATGGGAGTCACAGCTGGCTCACCCCCATGATGAGGTGTCACTTTCACTGTTGCTCCTGCTGGTGCAAGCGTACTAAAATGATCCAAAAACAACTTAGTAATCTCTTTTGGATCTTGATCAGGAACTAATCGCATTGAAATTTTAGCATACGCTTTTGAAGCAATCACTGTTTTTGCTCCTTCGCCAATATATCCGCCCCATATTCCATTCACATCCAGCGTAGGTCGAATAGAACCGCGCTCAATGGTTGAATAACTCGTTTCACCATATACATCCTCAATATCAAGCGCTTTACAATAACCTTCCTTACTAAATGGTGCCTTTGCCATTTCTGCACGTTCTTCATCAGATAATTCGACGACCCTGTCATAAAAACCTGGAATCGTGATATGATTGTTCTCATCATGCAATGAAGCAATCATTTTTGACAGGATATTTATTGGATTTGCTACACACCCACCATACAATCCTGAGTGCAAATCACGATTAGGACCAGTAACTTCTACCTCAACATAACTCAAACCTCTCAACCCAGTTGTAATAGATGGCACATCATTAGCGATCATTCCAGTATCCGAAACAAGAATTACATCTGCTTTTAATTTGTCATGGTTATTCTTTACAAAAACTCCAAGGTTTTCACTTCCCACTTCTTCCTCTCCTTCTATCATAAACTTAACGTTACATGATAGCTCATCTGTCTTCATCATTGCTTCAAAAGCTTTGACATGCATATACATCTGACCTTTATCATCACAAGCCCCGCGAGCAAATATTGCTCCTTCGGGATGCAATTCAGTCTTTTTCACAACTGGTTCAAATGCTGGATTTGTCCAAAGATCAATCGGATCCGCAGGCTGTACGTCATAATGACCATATACTAAGACCGTTGGCAGTTCAGCATCAATAATCTTATCCCCATACACAATTGGATAGCCAGCCGTCTCACAAATCTCCACATTGTCAGCACCAACTTCCTTAAGTTTCTCAGCGAGAAATTCTGCTGCTTTTCGAACGTCCCCAGCGTAAGTAGGGTCCGCAGAAACTGAAGGTATTTTTAGTAAATCCAATAACTCATTTAGAAATTGTTCTTTATGCTCCGCTATATATGCTTGTGTTGCTTCCATCATTATTATGTTTATGTGCTCTCAAAAGTCGGAAAATTCTAAAAATAATTAGGTATTCTATGGACATTATTCGACTTTCGTGCAACCAATTAGCAGAATTCGCAGTCTTTCTGTTATCTAAAATCATGAAATAATGACTAAAAATCTCTTCTTAGTAATAACGACTTTGATAATGTCTTTTGGGGCTTTTGGCCAAATTACAGTTCAGAATACATTAACACCTGAACAACTTGTTCAGAACATCTTGCTCGGGTTCGGTGTAACAGCCTCAAACATAACCGTAAATGGCACGACATTAAATGCGCAGACTGTTCAGGGTAATGCTACATTTTTTGATGACAATGGAACGACTTTTCCAATTCAAAATGGAGTTCTTTTATCTACAGGAAACGGAATAGGAGCAATTGGTCCGAACGATGCAGGTGGAGACACAGAAAACATCCCCCCGACTTCAACTGTTACTTCAGACCCTCATTTAAATGCAATAGCTCTTGGGTCTGTGACAAACGGAATAGTTCTTGAATTTGATTTTGTACCATCTGGAGATACAATTTCATTCAATTACCTCTTCGGGTCTGAAGAATATCCTGAATTTGCTCCACCTAATAACTCCTCATATAATGATGCCTTCGGATTTTTTCTTTGGGGACCAGGAATTGCAGGTCCGTACGCACTTGCTGGCTATCCAGCGGGAGGTACAAATATTGCAGTTGTCCCAGGAACTTCAATTCCCGTAACCATTAATAATGTCAATCCTGTAACAAATGCCGCTTATTATCAAGACAATACCGCTGGCGCCGCTTTTGGTTCAGCCATCCAATATGACGGCTCGACTAGTATGCTTTCCGCTAATGCTTCAGTGCAATGCGGTCAGACTTATCACATTAAATTAGCTATTTGTAATATCTTAGATCAATCTTTTGACTCTGGAGTTTTCTTGCAAGCAAATTCATTTAGTTCTGAGGCTGTCGAAGTTTCAATTGCAACTGTATCAGGAGACACAAGTATTTACGAAGGTTGTTCTACTGCTGATTTAATGTTTATTCGTCCTCAAACACAACTTGGAGACACATTGATAATCAATTATGATATTAGTGGAACGGCAATAAATGGTGTTGATTATGATTCATTGGCTAATCCTATCACCTTCTTACCAGGAGAAGATACTATTACTTTGACCATTAATCCAATTGCGGATGGCTTTTCTGATAATGCAGAAACAGTGACGATTACCGCAATGACAATTTCTCAATGTGGAGACACCATAATATCTACGGGGACGATATATATTCTCGACTCAATGGTCTTCGATATCATTGAAACAGATACATTATTATTCTGCTATAATGACTCTGTTCCAGTATCTGCATACGTAAACGATCCGCAGAATTTATTGTTCGGTCCATTCACCTATGCCTGGGATGGTGGTTTTGTTGGACCTAATGCTTATTATCCAACTTCACCTCCAATGACTGGTTCAGTAGATTACGTTGTTACCGTGACAAATTCGTGCGGATATTCAGGAGTAGATACGGTTACAATAGATTTAAATCAAACACTGATGATTGACTCTCTTGTTCAGACACCTACCAGTTCATGCAATCCGGATGGAAGTGTTCAAGCATATGTGTCAGGTGAAACGAATAACAACGGGCCATCCTACTATCATTGGGACGATGAAGCTAATTGGGAACAATTTGGAAATGGAAGCTTTTATGATGACACTACATGGCAGGGACTTGGTTCTGGATGGTATTACTTCACGGTTGCTGATGATGTATGTTCAGCTTCCGATAGTATATTCGTTGAAATGAATAACCCGCCGCAAGCAAATGTTGTAGCGACTCCTGAATCGGGTTGTAGTCCTTTAACGGTGACTTTTGAAAACAACAGTGTAAATGCTTCGACATTCTATTGGGACTTCGGTAACGGAAATTCAACGAATGTGAATACAATGAATAGCCAAACTGAAATTTACACACAGTCTGCCGCTGTTATGTTGGTTGCATATTACAATCCAACTTGTGCAGACACGACATTCATTAACGTTACAGTTTCAACTTGCGGCTGTACTGACCCTGACGCAGAGAATTACAATCCTAATGCATCTGTTGATGATGGAAGTTGTTTCTATCCTACGCCAATTGTGATAGCTCCAAATGTATTTACACCTAACAATGATGGAGACAATGATTTCTATTTTGTTGATGCGAAGAACGTGACGACAATGGATTTCATTATCTTGAACCGTTGGGGTAACGTAATGTACGACCAAACAATAGACTTCACTACAGGAGTTCCTCAGATTGGTTGGACTGGAACAACAGCACTTGGAATCGAAGCGGAAGAAGGAACTTACTTTTACAAGTATGTTGCAAGAGGTGTGAATGGAGATGAAATCGAAGGTCATGGATATCTTCAACTCGTTAGAGACTAAGAATCTTATCGAAAAGATCTTTAACCCTTTCATCGTTAGATGGAAGGGTTTTTTATTGCTACCTTCTTATTTGCAGCTAACTGATTTCATGAATGATTCTTCCTTTAGTAAAGGAAATTATGATAAGGATATCTGCTCTGAAAAAGATCTTTAATTTCAGCATAGAGAACAGCCTTGAACTCATCAATGTTTTGCTTACCTCTAGCTGATATGAATACGCATTTAGTGTCGTTCAACTTCGCCATCCATGTCTTCTTAAGATCTTCCAGTGATACATTTCCTGGCGCGTCCGGTGTTAGGTCATCCGGATCTTTTTCCTCGTATTTATATGCATCGACCTTATTGAAGACTACAATAACAGGCTTGTCACTTTTATCTATTTCAGCCAAAGTCTCGTTAACAACTTGATAATGATCTTCAAAATTAGGGTGTGAAATATCCAAAATATGGACGAGAATGTCGGATTCACGAACCTCATCTAATGTTGATTTGAATGATTCTACAAGTTGATGAGGAAGCTTTCGGATGAATCCAACTGTATCTGCCAACAAAAAAGGCAAATTTTCAATTACAACCTTTCGAACTGTTGTATCAAGTGTTGCAAATAGTTTGTTTTCAGCAAATACATCTGACTTACTTAAAACATTCATGATAGTACTCTTTCCTACATTCGTGTACCCGACAAGAGCGACACGAACCAATTGCCCTCGATTGCCACGTTGAACAGATTTCTGTTTATCTATCGCCTTCAGTTTATTTTTCAACAAGGCAATTTTTTGTTGTATAATTCGTCTATCTGTTTCTATTTCCGTCTCTCCTGGCCCTCTCATTCCAATCCCACCTTTTTGCCTGTCAAGGTGAGTCCATAGATTTGTTAATCGTGGCAATAAATATTGCAACTGTGCCAATTCTACTTGTGTTTTCGCGTGAGAAGTTCTGGCTCTACTCGCAAAAATATCAAGGATTAGATTATTTCGATCTAAGATTTTCACTTCCAAAATGCGTTCAATATTTCGCATTTGAGAAGGCGATAATTCATCATCGCAAATGACCACTTCAATGTCATTTTGATGAACGTATTCTCTTATTTCTTCTAACTTTCCCTTACCAACATATGTCTTTGGATTTGGATAAGGTAATTTCTGAAAAAACTTCTTTTGTGTAATTGCTCCAGCCGTTTCAGCGAGAAACTCTAGCTCATCAATGTATTCTTTAGCCTGTATTTCCGTAATATCGGAAGTAATCACACCAACGAGTATGCATCTTTCTTCAACGGCATCTATCAATACATGTCCTTGGTCCATAATTATTTCCTCAATGATTTAATAAATTCGAGCATTTCTTCAAGTGTTTCCTCTTGTTTATATTGCCCTTTAAATGGTGGCATTGCATTCAACCCATTTACCACAATATCTTTCATTTCCTCAACATTCAAATTCGATATCGACAAATCACTTGCTCCAGCTAAATTAGCTTTCCCGTCTATACCATGGCATTGTACGCACCGCTCTCGATAAAATGCCTCTCCGCTTATATATTCATCATTCTCAAAAAAAACTTCTTGTAGCGAACAACCAACAAACACCGCACTAAGAGCAATTAACCTTATACCCATGCACCGCCCAAAGCCTCTCTAAATGGCCAAGGAATTGATACCAAAATAAGAATCAACCCGATAGTATATGAGATCATTATCTTTCTATGCTTATCACGGGTGTTTTTCAGTTTTTCGGCTTTCTTACGGCCAAAAGTAATTAGTATTATCGCAAGTAACATTCCAAGGGCGTGTTCTAAACCGTAAAAACGAAACATCTCCACTTTCATCCATCCCTCACCAAAATTAACCTTAGGAGAATTTACAAAATAAAGAGCAATTCCAATCAACAACTGTATATGCAACATTATCATTGCAAACAAATTGATCATTTTATCCTTCTTCAGGTATTGCCCAGATGATTGGGATCTAGCAGCATTTACAATGGCAACTAGTAAAAGAATCAGTGCTACCCAACGGAGGCCTGAATGTGAATGAAGTAAAGCGTTGTACATTCTGTTTTTATTTACAAATGTAAAAAAATGAAGGACTACTAAGTCACCTCTCTCCTATGTCAGTACAATTTTATAATTTCACATCGTTTTCAAATCAAAACAAAATATGAAACTGGCGTTAACATTTCTCCTTATTTTAATCACCCTATTCGGAACATGTCAGGGTCAACCAAACAATGGCATAGCTGAATCTAAACCAGAATTTTACGCATTAAAAAATGCAACTATTTATATATCTCCTGACAAAAAAACTAAAGGCACGATACTAATCAAAGATGACAAGGTCGTTAAGGTCGGGCCATTTGTCAGTATACCTAATGGCGCTGTTGAAATCGACTTGTCAGGCAGAACAATTTTACCCGCATTTGTTGAACTAAACAGTTCTATAGGTGTGCCTTTAGCCACTGCTTCCTCAAAAACTCATCCTCAATTAGAATCCTCTAAAAGTGGGGCTTATTATTGGAACGAAGCTATTCATCCAGAAGTTGATGCCAACGCAATCTACAGTTCGAATGAAAAGGCGAATACTGCTCTAATTGAAAAAGGATTCGGTTTTGCTATGACGCATCAAGATGATGGAATAGCTCAAGGAAAAGGCGCATTTATTTCTTTGGGGAGCGGGAAGGACCCACTATTAAAGGGTGAATCCATTGTTAGTTTTTATTCATTTTCCAAAGGAGTATCTAAACAGACCTATCCTTCTTCACAAATGGGAGCTATTGCATTATTGCGTCAAGCCCTATATGATGCTAATTGGTATTCTACCAATACCGAAAAAAGAAATAATTCGTTGGAAGCCTTGAATGAACTCAGAAAAGAAACAATGATTTTCAACTCACGTGAAAAGTGGGAGATCCTTCGAGCACAAAAAATAGCAGATGAGTTTGATTTAAAATTCGTTTATATTGGTTCCGGAAATGAATACCAAATCGCTAACGAAATTGCCAAAACAAAAAGCACTTTAATTCTACCACTCAATTTCCCTGAGGCTTACGATGTTAATAACCCATATGTGTCTCGTCAAATCCCGCTGAGTAGTTTGAAACACTGGGAAATGGCGCCTTCAAATCCTAAGGTAGTTGCAGAACAGGGTACACCTATCTGTTTATCAGCAAACGGGACGAAAAAAACTGAGCACTTCTGGACGAATCTTCGAAAAGCTATCAAATTTGGCTTGTCCGAAGAAGATGCTTTGAAGGCATTAACAATGACTCCAGCAAAAACAATAGGATTCGATAATTTGGTAGGAAGCCTTGAGCCCGGGAAGCTTGCCAGTTTTGTTGTTTACGATAAAAACCCTTTTCAGGAAGAGGCAAAAATCGTAGAAACGTGGTTAATGGGGAAGGAAACTGTATATATTACACCGCCTAAACACAAAATAAAAGGTGTATATAATATCCTCGTAGACGGGCATAAATTTCCTTTAGAAATAAGCGAAGAAGGTAGTAGTGAAGATGGGAAATTTAAAGGTGAAATTACCTATGATTTAACGAATAAAAAAGGTGAAACGAAAAATGTTAAGACAAAAGCTAATATAGTCCTTATTGGCAGTGACATTACCCTACAATTTATCGTTCATACTAATGAATTGGATGGCAACATTTCGCTGCAAGGAAAAGTGACATCTAAATTAGGTGTTTTTGAAGGAGACGGAATGTTACCAAATGGAAAATGGGTTAAATGGTCCGCAATCAAGTCCGTAAAAAGTATTCGCCTACGGAAAAAAGAAAAAGAAATTAAAAATGAATTAGACACTGCTCTTCGCATTTCTTACCCACATATGGCCTATGGTTTTGACACAATACCGGAACCAGAAAAGATTGTCATTCGCAATGCTACCTTATGGACAAATGAGACCGAAGGTATTATTGAAAACGGGACCGTCGTTGTCATTGATGGAAAAATTACCTACTCTGGAAATGGAAAGCCTTCGTATCCAGCTGGGGCCCGTATTATTGATGCAGAAGGGCGTCATGTTACTTCAGGCATTATTGATGAACACTCACACATTGCTATATCAAAAGGAGTAAATGAAAGTGGTCAAGCTATTTCGGCAGAAGTAAGTATCGCTGACGTTGTGCACCCAGATGATATCAACATTTACAGACAGCTTTCGGGAGGTGTAACTGCTTCTCAACTTCTTCATGGCTCGGCCAATCCCGTTGGTGGTCAATCAGCTTTGATCAAGCTAAAATGGGGACATACAGCTAATGAAATGTTAATTGACAATGCTCCAAAATTCATCAAATTCGCCCTTGGTGAGAATGTGAAGCAATCCAACTGGGGTGATAATAACACCGTACGTTTTCCTCAAACTCGAATGGGAGTAGAACAAGTATTCTATGACGGTTTTCTAAGAGCTAGAGAATACAAAAGTTCATGGCAAGCATATAAATTAGATGGCTCTTTACCAGAACCAAAAATTGACCTTGAATTGGAGGTGTTGAATGAAATTTTAGAAAATGAACGGTTTATTTCATGCCACTCATATGTACAATCGGAGATCAACATGTTAATGCACGTCGCCGATTCAATGGGCTTCACGATCAATACATTTACTCACATATTAGAGGGGTATAAACTGGCCGATAAAATGATAAAACATGGTGCCGGAGGGTCAACCTTTTCAGATTGGTGGGCATACAAATATGAAGTGAATGATGCCATTCCTTATAACGCTTCATTAATGCACGACCAAGGAGTTGTTGTTGCGATAAATTCTGATGACGCAGAAATGGGAAGACGCTTAAATCAAGAAGCGGCCAAAGGTGTTAAGTACGGTGGGATGTCAGAAGCAGACGCATGGAAAATGGTAACACTGAATCCGGCTAAACTTCTTCATCTTGATGATCGAATGGGGAGTTTGAAAGTTGGAAAAGATGCAGACATCGTTATATGGACCGACAACCCCCTTTCTATCAATGCTATTGTAGAATATACCATCATAGATGGGACTGTTTTATACGACCACAATCGAGATACACGAATGCGCGTTCAAAATCAAGTAGAAAAGGCACGTATAATCAGTAAGATGTTACAGGACAATGAAGGTGGTGGAGAAAAGAAGGCTTTCTTTAAAAATGAACAAGGCCATTTTCATTGTAATACAATAGGCGAAAATGCCACAATTGAAGAAAACCATCATTGATCATGAAGACACTTCTAAATATCGTTTTAATCATTGCCGTTGCTAGTTATTCGTTCGCCCAAAGCCAACCAAAAATACTGCTGGTTAATGGCTTCCTTCATACGGGAAATGGTGAGACTATGGAAAGCGCATTGATAGCCGTTGAAAACGGAAAAATCTCTTTTATAAAAAATTCTCTCGCCTATTCATATAACCCTGATGAATGGGACACAATTGTAGAACTAAATGGGCGGCATATTTATCCTGGATTCGTTGCGTCCAATTCTACACTTGGAATCACAGAAATTGATGCGGTCCGTGCAACACGTGATTTTGATGAAGTAGGTGTTTACAATCCGCATGTGCGTGCACAAACTGCATTCAATGTAGAATCTAAAGTAGTGCAAACAGTAAGAACCAATGGCGTTTTAATTTCTCAAGCTACGCCTCGAGGTGGAATAATATCAGGAAGTTCTTCAATAATGAAACTTGATGGTTGGAATTGGGAGGATGTGACCATAACTAAAGATGACGGAGTTCATCTTAATTGGCCTAAAAGCTTACAAAACAGAAGAAAAGAAAGAAACGAAACATACGAAGAAAAGAAAAAGGATGTTTTTGCCTTTTTTTCAATGGCAGAAGCTTACGCGAGGTCTTTACAAAATGATCAAACATTCGATGCTAGATTGGCAGCAATGCGAGCATGCTTCAAAGGAAATAAGCGAGTTTATATCCATGCTAACGAACTTCAGCAATTGGTTGATATCATAGAATTTTCCAAATTTTTCAAACTGAAATTCCCAGTTATTGTTGGTGGATATGACGCGCATATTATTGGCAGAAAACTTGCCGATGCCAAAATTCCAGTAATGCTTAAACGCCCACATAGTTTGCCAGAAAAAGAGGAAGACGACATCGATTTACCTTATAAACTTCCCTACTTGCTTCATAAAGAGGGCGTAAAATTTTGCATACAGAATGAAGGTGATATGGAAGCCATGAACGGTCGAAACCTTCCATTCCTAGCAGGAACGGCGGCAGCCTATGGTTTATCTGAGGAAGAAGCGATAAGTTCAATAAGTCTTTGGAGTTGCGAAATTCTTGGAATTGACAAGCAATACGGAAGTCTAGAGAAGGGGAAATCAGCAACCCTCTTTGTCTCGGATGGAAATGCCCTAGATATGCGTTCGAATAATCTTTTCCTTGCATTAATTGATGGACAGTTTATGTCACTCGAGAATTCACAAACAATTCTCTATCACAAGTATCAAAATAAATACAAGAAGAAGGAAGAAGCCAAATAAAATCATGATACAAATACCCCCTGGAGGGTTGATCTCTCCGTAAAATTTATTCTAAATAATAATTTATTATTTAGAATCATTATAAATCTTCTTCGCTTATTATTATTTTTGAAGTATCATTTTACTAAAATTAGAATTATGTCATTTGAATTACCAAAATTACCATACGCATATGATGGACTTGAGCCTCATATAGATGCGCGAACGATGGAGATCCATCACTCAAAGCACCATAACGGATACACTAACAATCTTAATAACGCAATTGCGGGAACTGAGTTTGAAGGAAAAACGATCCTTGAAATACTTGCTTCATGTAAGAATAACCCTGCCGTACGTAACAATGGAGGTGGTTACTGGAATCATGGATTGTTCTGGGAAGTAATGAGCCCAAATGGCGGTGGTGAGCCAACTGGCGATTTAGCTGAAGCTATCAATGCAGCTTTTGGATCGTTCGCGGACTTTAAAGAAGCTTTTTCAAAGGCAGCGGCAACGCGATTCGGTTCAGGTTGGGCATGGCTTTGTGTAACAGACGGTGCACTTGAAGTATGCTCTACAGCAAATCAAGACAACCCGCATATGGAAGGAGAATGTGGAGGAACACCGATTCTTGGTTTAGATGTATGGGAACATGCTTATTATCTTAATTATCAAAACAGAAGACCCGATTATATTAATGCATTTTTCAATGTGATTAACTGGGAAAAAGTTGCTCAAAATTTTGCTGCAGCGAAATAACACTTACAATAATTGGATAAAGGGCTGCTCAATAGAGTAGCCCTTTTTTTGTAACCATTTTTTTCTAGGTCGTTATTTTGAGTGAACTCCTTAATTCTTATAACCATGAAAAAATCTCTCTCCAGATTACTCATTTTTATCAATGCCCTATCGATTATATTTCTGATTGCGTCATTTACCTACAACCTGCCAACACAAAAACACTCTCTTTTAGATGCAATTAAGAATAAGTCCGTAACGGCAAGCGTTATTTCTAATGGCAAGTACAGTGGTTTCTCTGTCGACTTGAATATAACCAACCAAACAAATTCCCCTATTCAAATTGTTGTTCCCGCTGGAACAAAATACAATCCACAAGACAACGGTGAACAAACATTAATTCAACTAGAAG